>LFIK01001141.1_pt1 | contig 20681 bp, 16 predicted proteins | sample 643401 | NCBI WGS metagenome assembly LFIK01 (sample SAMN03777447, study PRJNA286221) | soda lake metagenome | biome: soda lake; feature: Kulunda steppe; material: water; isolation source: sample T5-Br brine of Lake Tanatar-5 | place: Russia: Kulunda steppe | collected 2010-07
CTCCTCGATCGGTCCCTGGTAGCGCAGCCGCCCCTCGTCGATCACCCCGACGACGTCGCAGACCTGCTGGACGTCGGCGAGGATGTGGGTCGAGAGCACGATGGTGGTCGTGCCGGCGAGTCGACCGATGAGGTCCAGGACCTCGCGGCGACCGGCGGGGTCCAGCGCCGACGAGGGCTCGTCGAGCATGAGCACCTCCGGCGCACCGACGAGGCAGGTCGCGATGCCGAGCCGCTGCAGCATCCCGCGTGAGAAGCCACCGGTGCGGCGCTCGGCGGCATCGCTCAGGCCGACCTCCCGCAGCGCGATGTCGACCCGGTCGCCGCCGAGGTCGGGGGCCACCAGGGTGCGCGCCAGATCGACGACCTCGCGGGCCGTCAGCCAGGGCTCGAACAGCGGCGTGTCGACGAGCACCGCCACCCGTCGCCGCTCGACGCCGAGGTGGAACGCACCGGACGTCGGCTGCCGCAGGCCCGCCAGGATCGACAGCATCGTGGTCTTGCCCGCCCCGTTCGGGCCGATCAGGCCGTAGGTCGCGCCCCGCGGCACCACCAGATCGACCTGATCGAGCGCCGTAGTGTCGCCGTACGTCTTGGTCACGGCGGTGGTGGCGATCACCGGGTCGCCGGCTCCCGGCATGGCGCGGACGTCGCGGGTCGCCGTCGGCCGGACCGCGGGTGGAGCCCCGGCGAGCGGGTTCGAGTCACGGCCACCGTCCGGCACCCGTTCGGCCACCGGGACGCGCCCGACGACGAGGTAGAGGATCTCGCCGATGGGGAACGACACCAGCACGATGACCAACCCCCAGGCCCATCGGGGCAGGTGGCGGACCTCGGCACGGCGCAGATCGAGCAGCAGGGCGGCGTCGATCAACACGACGAGGGTCCCGGCCAGGACCAGTCCCCACAGCAGGGGTCCTGCTGGCAGTTGCATGGCATCCCCGTTTCCGGTCGACCCGTCCCGCTCACGGACCGGTGTCGATCACCACCACCCATCGCCTGCCGATCACCGCACGGTAGTCGCGGTCACGGTCCCGGACGAGGTGTCGTCGCGGTCGCGACCCACCGGTGTCGCCTGGTCAGCGCCGACCGATCATCGTGGCGTCAGTCCGCCCACGCCGGGCGCAACTCGGCGCGCACGTCGGTGTTGTAGACGATGTCCTCGGTGGTCAGCCGTGCCCACGGCGAGCCGTCGTCCTGCCAGGTGACGGTCGTCTCGATCGGGAGCAGATGGCCGTCGAGGTCGCCCCAGACCACGGCCTCGTTCAGCCACAGCGTGCGTTCGGTGGCGTTCTCGCCCTTGAACCGCATGGACTCGAACTGCGTGATCAGACCGGTGTCCGGCGCGGAGCGGGCAACGAACACCTCATCGCCCTGCGGCCCGGGCACGTGGAGCAGCGCCGAGTGGTCGTCGGCGGCCTCCCACCGTGGCCGGGGGTCGGTGAGCCACACGGCGGGCATCCAGATGGCCTCGGCCCACAGGGCGAGGTTCGCGCCCTGGTCGACCTGTGGCCCCTCGGCGACACCAAAGGGCAACTCGAGACGCGCCGACCCGTCGACGAGGGTCTCGTCGACGGTCAGCACCCGGGCCCCGAAGACGGTTGCCTCGATGTGGTGGCGGTAGTCGTGGCCGCTGGCATGCGTGAACCGCCAGCGCACCGGAAGCGTGAGCCCGTTGACCCGCATCGTGCCGCGGCCCGTGATGACCGCACTGTGGATCACGGGGATCTCGTCACCGTAGACCTGGCGGTAGAAGCGGTCCACCGGCTCCGGTAGGTCGGTGGGCAGCGGGATGGTGTCGGGCGGTGCCGTGCTCCGGGCGGGCTCGGGCAGCGGCCGCGGCGTGATCTGGAGGCCGACCCAGCCCACGCCGGCGAGCAGCACGGGGGCGGTGATCAGGATCGCGAGCACCTTCATGACCGGCGTTCTCCGCTCCTCGGCGTCCCTGCGTCGTCGACATCCCAGCGTCGCTGCCGTGTGGAGCTGGCGTCAGGGTCGGGGACCCTCAGGTGCCCGGTGCCTGGGTCCGCGTCGGGTCGAGCCCTTGGACTCTGGCCCGGTTGTCCGTGCCCGGGTCGGGTCCTGGTCGTCCAGCCACCGGCACGTGGCCGATGCGAACGCTGTCCCCGCGGGCGCGAGCCTCAGTCGTCGAGGTAGCGGGTCTCGATGGCCGCCTGGACGGCGTGGCGGAACGTCGCCGTGTCGATCTGGGTACCGCGCAGCCGACGCTCCGTCGTCTCGATCGCGTCGGCCAGGTCCTCGTCCTGGATGACCATCCGGATCCACCGTGAGAAGTCGTGGGCCTGGCTGTGGACCGTGATCATCGCGTCTCGGCACGCGGCGAGGTGCCGGTGGAACTCACGCAGGTTGCCCGCGACCGGGCCGCCGTCGGTGAAGTAGAAGCGCAGGTGGTCGGGGAGCTGCCCGTCGATGTACTTGTGCCAATGGCGGACGTGTCCCGAGCTGCGTCGGGCCACGCGGAATGGCCGCGGGCGGCCCAGGTCGGTGGCATCGAAGTGGAGCGTGTGTCCGAGTTCCTCGCCGAGCAGCGCCCTGAGCTCGGCGGCGTCGGTACCGCTTGCGTGCTCGACGTACGTGAGCACCTCACGTTCCCGTGTCCCGGTGCCGGCGCACAGCAGCAGATGGTCCATGGACCGGCCCACCTCGGACGGCAGTTGGTCGGGTAGGTAGGTGCTGAGGCAGAAGCCCTTCCCGGCAGCGGCGAACGCCTCCGCCCACGGTCCCTCGTCGAGCGGCAGCGCATGTGCCTCGTCCATGAACACCCAGTGCGGCAGACCGGTCGCCGCCCGTTGCGCCAGGAGGGTCGGTGCGATGGACGCGACATAGTCGCGCTCCTCCTGCTCGGCGAGCGGGGACAGGTCGACCACGATGCTGCCGAAACGATGGCGGAGGAGCGCGGCCAGCTGCACCGGCGTGGGGAGTGGGTCCCTGCCACCGACCGCCAGGATGCCTCGTCGCTCGGCCAGCGTGCGGTGATCGCCCTCCCGGTCCAGGATCAGGACGCTGTAGTCCATCCGGACCAGTTGCTCGACGAGCAGGCCCGCCAGATAGGACTTGCCCGAGCAGCTCGCACCGATGATCAGCAGATTGATCTGCGACGCCGGGACCTGGACCTCGTTGCCGGTCTCGTCGATCCCGAGGTCGAGCCGCCAACGACTCGGCCTGAGCGGGCGCTCGCCGGCGATGACCGGACCGCGCAGGAAGTCGGCCACCCCGGCACCATCGCACTGCTCGAGGACGAGGTCGGCCGCCTGCCTGAGCGAATCGACGGCATTGGCGACCGCGACACCGAGCTCGCAGACCCCGAGCAGATGGTGGTCGTTCTCGGCGTCACCGATGGCCAACGTGCTGTGCCGTGAGATCCCGAGGTTGCCCAGCGCCTGGATCAATCCGGTCCCCTTCGTCACGCCGCCGGGCAGGACCATCAGCGCTCCACGGTTGCGGACGATCTGGCCATCGAGACCGAGCCTGGCGAGCTCCTCGGCCACCGTGGCGGCATGCGGGGCGTTGCACGCCAGCAGGACCCGGCCCTGGCGGACCGGGACATCGCGATGCGCCAGGGCCCGAGCCAGGGCCGGATCGACGGGTGCTGCCAGGTCGTGGACCCCGTCGGCATCCGCGAGGACGGCGCCGTTCTCGGCCACGATGGCGTCGAACACCTCGTCGACCTCGGGGAAGACGGCGCGCAGTTCCGACAGGATCCGGCCAGTCACCAGCACCACCGCGCGACCCCTGCGGCGCACCTCGCGGACCGCCGCCAGGAGATCGTCCGTCGGTCGGTCCGCATCGGTCAGCGTGCCGTCGTAGTCGACGGCGATCGCCTGGATGCCGGCGTTCATGGTGCCGTCCTGTCGCCATGCTCCCGATGGTGGTGCGACGACCGGCGGTGGCCGACGTGGGTCCACACGGGCTACGTCGGCTACGTGGGCTCGTTGCGCAGCGACTCGAGTACCGGGCCGAGCACCTGCCCGCCGTCGACGAGGAATTCGGCTCCGGTCGAGTAGCTCGCCTCGTCGGAGAGCAGGAACTGCACCAGATGGGCGACCTCGTCCGGCTCGCCGAAGCGGGCGATGGGCTGGGCCGCCGCCACCTCGTCACCGAACCCGTCGGTCATGGGCGTGCGGATCGGTCCGGGGTGGACCGAGTTGACCCGGATGTGGTCGGGGCCGAGCTCCAGCGCCGCGGACTTCGTCAGACCGCGCACCGCCCACTTCGAGGCCACATAGGCACCGAGAAAGGCGTAGCCCATCAGCCCCGCGGTCGAGGAGATGTTGACGATCGAACCACCGCCGGCCAGCCGCATCGACGGCACCGTGGCCCGCATCCCGAGGTAGACCCCGGTCAGGTTGATGTCGATGACGCGGCGGAACTCGTCCGGCGACCCGTCGACCAGGGGGCCCTGTGCGAGGACGCCGGCGTTGTTGACCAGGCCACTGATCGGCCCGAACGCCTCCTGGGCGATCGACACGGCCTCGGACCAGGCATCGGCGTCGGTGACGTCGAGCGGGACGAACCTGGCGCGGTCGCCGAGCTCGGCTGCCAGCGCCTGGCCGTCGTCGACCAGGACGTCGCCGATGACGACCGATCCGCCCCGTGCGACGATCATCCGTGCGACGGCCGCTCCGATCCCCCGGGCACCGCCGGACACGAGCACGGTCTTCTCGTACGTCGCTGCCATGATCGAGACCTCCCGGCCCGGTGGTCCGGGCCCTGTGCGCCGTCCCCATCCACTCGACGATGGGTCTGGTGTCCGACGCTACGGGTGGACCGACGGTGCCCACAGAGGACGAAGACCATGTGGCGTGGGTCGGTGGTCCATGGGGCGTCGCTCCGTTGCCCCTCGCACGGTCAGGCGAGATCGGCGACGTGCCCATCGGCGGCGACCATGCCCCGGTGGAAGACCCGGTCACCGACGACGGCGCTGTGGTCCCCGGCGTGCAGCACGCATGCGTTGTCCCACACGACCACGTCGCCGGGCCGCCAGGCATGGCGGAACAGGTTCTCCTCACGCGTCGAGTGGGTGAACAGCGTCTCGACGAGTGAGGCGGCCTCGGACTCCTCGAGCCCGCTCACCTCGGCGCACCGTGGGGGCGTCGTCAGGAACAGCGACGGCTGTCCGGTGCGCGGGTGGGCACGGACGATCGGGTGTTCGGCGCTCGTCTCCGCGTCGTCGTCGAGTTCCAGCCCGGTGACCACGTGGGTGATGGTGCGTCCCTCGATGCGGGCCCGGACGTCGTCGGGCAGGGTCGCCAGCGCACGGCGCTGGTCGCTGAACATCGTGGCACCGCCCTGTTCGGGCACCTCGACGGCGCGCAGAGCCGTGTAGGCCGGCGGCTGACGGACGTAGCTGGTGTCGACGTGGAAGCTGCTGCGCGGCGGCCGCGTGCGGCCGACGTTGCTGACCACGTTGAGGTCGGGAAAGCCGTCGACCGGGGTCTCACCGACCGTGAACGTCAGCTCGCCCAGCGCCCGCAGCGCCGCGGTGAAGGTCGTGTCGTCGATGGGTTGACCGGGCAGCACCAGCACACCGTGCTCGGCGAGCAGGTCCTTCAGTTCGCGCACCGTGTCGGCATCGAGCGCCTGCAGGTCGATGTCGTCGACGGTGGCACCGAGCGGTAGATGGGGACGGACGTCCATGCGTGGCTCCTTGAGGATCGGGGCACGGGTGGTGGGCTCAGGCGACCGGGGCGGGTGCCGCAACGGCCCGGCGGGCGAGCGCCTGCGCGACGGCATCGGCGAACAGTTCCGTGACCGGGATGCCGGCGGCGGCCGCCATCGTCGGGACGACGCTGTTGCGCCCGAACGAGCAGTAGGGACCGGCCTCGAGGAACCACGGTCGCCCGTCGGGGTCGATGCGGAAGTCGAACAGGCCGTGGTGGCCACAGCCGAGCGCGACATGACAGGCGCGGGCGGCGGTCGCGACGGCGTCATGGACGGGATCGTCGGTCGGGACGATCCACGCCCGGCTCGGGTCCTTGGCGACCAGCTGCAGGCGCCCGTCCGGGTCGCGTGTGAGTTTGTCGGCGGCATCGCGGATGGGCTTGGTCGTCGCGTCGACCGCGTACTCCTCCAACGGCAGGGCGACGACCTCGCCGTCGCGCACGATGGTGCCGCAGCGCACCTCGCGGCCGAGCTCGACGAACCGCTCGACCAGTGCCACCTCGCCGTGTTGCCAGGCGGTCTCGAGCGCCGCAGCCAGCTCGTCGTCCCGGCGCACCAACGCGACCCCGGCGGAGTTGTCCGCGGCCGCCGGCTTGACGACCACCGGGGGTGCGAGGGGCACGGCATCGCCCCGACAGACCACGGCCGCCTCGGGGACGGCAACGCCCGCTTGGGCGACGATGGCACGCGCCGCGACCTTGTCCATCGCGATCGCCATCACCGTGGCGGCATTGCCCACCGAGGGGATGTCCAGCAGGTCGAACAGCGCGCGATAGCTGGTCATTCCGGGTCGGCAGAACATCTGCGGCACGACCACGTCCGGCCGTTCGGTCGCCAGCGCCGTGAGCGCATCGGGGAGCGACACGCGTGGTGCCGCGGCTAGTGCCGCGTCATCGAGCCCCGCGGGAAACGACCACGACCCGTCGGGGGCGACCGATGCGATGCGGTGGACGTAGCGGTCGGGATCCTCGACCGCGGTGAGGCAGTCGCGGGCGTAGACGCGGGACAGCTCGGCGTGGAAGTCGTCGACCGCGGAACCGACGAGGTGCAACACCTGCAGCGGGGCGCGGATGCCGGACGAGTTCGACGTCGTGCCGGCGGACGAGGGTGTGGTCGGCATGGGCTCAGTCCCCCGCGTCCTCGACCAGCTTGCCGATGTTGAAGTCCACCCGGATCCAGTCCTTGCCCGCGAGCAGGTTGGCGATGAGCAGCGACGGGATGTGTAGGTGCGGCACAGCCAGGAACGGCAGCGGATCGTCCCACGCGAAGGTGGCGTCCCGGCCCTCACGCACCACCCGGAGGCGTTCGCGCACGCTCGACGGATCGACGAGCAGTCGCCACAGCTCCTGGTAGAGCCAGTAGGTCGGGCGGCTGTCCGCCAGCGGCGTGATCGTCTCGACCCCGTCGTCGAGGTAGGCGCGCGCGAGGTCGGGGTGCTCGTGGAACATCGTGATGGCCGAGTGGGTCCGGGGGTTGCACTCGATGACCTTGAGTTCGCCGCCGGCGGTCGCCATGAAGTCGAACGAGACCTGTCCGGTCAGCCCGTGGGCCGCGACGAAGCGGCGGACCCACGCCTCGATCTCGGGTTTGTCCACCATCGCGTAGTTGACCTGGAACGGCGAGGATTCGCAGCACGCCCAGACTTGCAGGCGCCCGTCACGCACCAGCCCGTGGGTGCAGTACTCCCGTCCCTCGACGAGCTCCTGCAGGATCCAGGGCTGCTCCGGGCTGATCGGCAACTGCTCGACGAAGGCGCGGGTCTCGGCCGGGGTCGGCCGCGGCAGGGGGGTCAGGTCGAGGCGTCGCACCGGGTCGTAGGGAATGCTCTTGAGGATCCAGCGGGAGCCGTCGTCGGGGAAGTCGTGGTCGAGCACCTGCTGCGCATCGGTGATCAGGTGCGTGCGAGGGACCCCGAGTCCGAGTGCCTTGGCGGCGCGGGCGAAGCGGTACTTGTCGTCGAGCCCGTCGATGTCGTCCGCGGCGACGTGCACGACCTCGCAGTGGTCGGCCAGCAGCTCGGCGGCCTGCGCGTCGTACCGGCTGGCGACCGGGCTGCAGACCGGGATGTACACATCGACACCTTCGCGCTGCACGATGTCGAGCAGCGCGGCGGCGTAGCCGGGATCGGTCGGATCGGGAACCACGTGGAAGCGGTCGACCGCGCGGGAGAACCGGTGCCCGGTCAGCCGGTAGCGCGCGGTCTCGACGAGCACGACCCGGTGCCCGGCCGCATGGAATGCCCGCGCCAGCGCGAGCGACTTGGTCATCTTTCCGCCGCTGATCAGGATCGAGCGCGCCGTTGGCGTGTCGGCTGACGAGCTCGCCACCCCGGTGTCGCCCGGGGCCGCCGCGGTGACGGCGGCGGTCACGGCCGAGCGCACCAGCGCCGTGCCGGTGATCGCGAGGTTGAGCGGCAGGGCGGCACCGAGCAGGCCGAGCGTGCCGACCGTCTTGGCCGCACTGCGGACGGTCACGACTGATCCGGCAGCACGTGGATCAGCGTCAGCCCGTCGCGCAGCGGCAGCAGGACCTGCTCGACGCGGGGATCGTCCGCGACCGCACGGTTGAACGTCGCGATGGCCGCACCGAGCTCGCTGCGCCCGTCGGGCAGGTAGGCCTCGCCCCGCAGCAGGGTGTTGTCGGCGCAGATCAGCCCGCCGGGGCCGACCAGTCCGCGGTCGAGCAGGACGCCGAGGTAGTCGAGGTAGCCGCCCTTGTCGGCGTCGATGAAGGCGACGTCGAACCGGGCCCCGGCGTCGGCGAGCCGGTGCAGCGTGTCGAGCGCCGGACCGACCTCGACCGTGATCGCCCCACCGGCCGGTGATTCGGCGAAGGAGCGTCGCGCGATGGCGGCCACCGTGGGGTCGAGCTCGCAGGCGACGACCTCGCCGTCCGCGGGCAGGGCCTCGGCCATCGCCAGCGCGGAGTAGCCGGTGAACATGCCGATGTCCAGTGCCCGGCTCGCACCCGTCAGCCGGACCAGTAGCTTCAGCATCTGGCCCTCGACGTGGCCCGAGAGCATCTCCTGTTCGAGCGCACCGGGGGCGTCGTCGGCGCGGATGGACGCCCAGTCCGCCTGGCGGGTCCGTCCGGCGATCGCGGCCAACGCCGCGGACTCCGGCGTCGTGCAGGCGGCGAGGTAGGGCTCGAGGCCGGCCGCCAGTGCTGTCAGCTCCTGCAGTTCGTCGAGCACGTCGTCGCGCACGTCGGTGTCGACCGCGGCCTCGGTCTGCAGCCGCCGGTGCAGGCGACCGAGTCGGTCGGCAAGGATCGCGTGCGGGGTCACCGGTCGTGGTGGCTCGGTATGGGTCGCGGTGCTCTCCGGCGCGGCCGGGGAACTCACGACGCCACCTCGACGTGGGCGAGCAGGTGATCGAGATCGATGTGGTCGGTGGTGGCCACCGCCCCGGCGAAGTCGTGACCGGCGGTGTTGGCGTTGGGGAAGGCGATGCAGGCCAGACCGGCGGCCGCGGCGGCTGCCACACCGCCGGGATTGTCCTCGACGGCGACACACGCACCGGCAGGCTCGGCGAGCAGCTCCAGGGCGACGCGATAGACCTCGGGATCCGGTTTGGGCTGCTCGACCCGGTCCGCGTCGAGCACGAACGCCAGCACACCGATGTCGAGTTCGGCAGCATCGAGCACGGCGGTCACGTTCGCCGGGGAGGTCGTCGTCGCGACGGCGACCGCGATCCCGCGCTCGTGTGCAGCTCGGATGCAGTCGGCGACACCCGCCCGGGCGACGACCGGCGACGAGGCGAGCAGTTCGTGGAAGCGGTCGGTCTTGGCGGCGTGGACGGCTCCCGCGTCGACTGCGTCCCCCCGCTGGGCCGCGTACGTCGCGATGCGATCGACACCACCGTTGCTGGTGAGCAGGTCCCGGTACAGCGCACGGTCCCAGTGCCAGTCGAGTCCCTTCGAGGCGAATGCGTCGTTGAAGGCCTGGCGCTGCAACTCCGAGGTGTCCGCGAGTGTGGAGATCGAGCCGAACAGAATGGCGGTCATGGCTACCTCGGGGTCGGGTGGGACGTCGTCACGGCGGTCGGGTGCGTCGGCCCGGCCCTCGCTGGATGTCGTCGGGGGTCGAAACGGTGGGTCAGGCGGCCGGGCGCGCGGTGGTGCGCTCCGGCGCATCGACCTCGATCTCGGCCGGCGGGTCCTCGGCCACGGTGGCGGGGTCCTCGAGCCCGACGTCCCGACACAGCGGCTCGATGCCGATGCCCTGGCGCGGGTAGCCGGCACAGATGGTCCGATAGTCCGCCAACGCCGCGGCGAGCTCGTCGCGGTCGAGTTCCTCGAGGTAGCCGCAGGTACCGATGGCGCCACGCGGGAGGGGGGCGACGAGTTGGCCGCCCCGCTTCTGTTCGACCTTCTGCTGGGCCTGCCAGACCAGTTCGGTGTCAGCGAGCACGTCGTGCCACAGGCTCAGCCCGAAGTCGGACATCAGCGTCAGGATCCGGTGCAGTGATGCCTCGTCGATCCAACCCCGCCGGTGGCTCAGCAGCGCACCGAAACCCATACCGATGGCGACGGCGTGACCATGGAGCAGGCCCGCGGGGATCTCGAACCCGGGTGACCAGGTGTGGCCGTAGGCGTGGGGACGGGCCTGGTGGGTCTCGTAGAGATTGTCGTATTCGGCTTCGACGTAGCTGCGCATCGCACCCGCCAGGATGGCCTGCGCCGCGGGGGCCAGCCGGTCGGCGAGGTCCGTACCCGTCGTGCCGAACCGGGTGGTGACGAGTTGCGGCCCGGCGTCCTCGAGCGCGGTGAACAACGCCGCATCCTTGACGACGGCCATCTTGATGATCTCCGCGACCCCGTGGCGCAGCCACCCCTCCCGCATGGTCGCGAAGAAGGTGCGGTCGGTGATCGACAGGATCGGGGCGTGGTAGGCCCCGATCAGGTTCTTGTAGCCGAACCCGTCGCAGCAGGTCCGCGGTGAGGGTCCGGCGTCGATCCCGGCGACCAGCGAGGTCGACAGCATGACGTAGGGCGTACTGCGGTGATACAGCGCACACGCCAGGCCAGCGGTGTCGCTGAGGACCCCACCCCCGGCGACCAGGACCGGCTCCGTGCGCATCACGCCGAGCCGCTTGAAGTCGCCCAGCATGCGCTCGACGGTGCGGATGCCCTTGTCGACCTCCATGGCGCGGTAGACCAGCGTGTGCAACTCGATGTCGTGGTGGGCGAAATATGCACGGATCGCATCACCCCAACGCTCGTCGACGTTGCGGTCGATGACGGCGACACACCGCCCCGTGGCGGCGTAGACATCACGCAGCAGCGGCTCGTCGGGGTGCAGGACCCCCTCGACGACACGGATGGAGGTGAAGGTCCGGTTGGTCATGACGGCTTCGACGAGGTTGCCGTCATGGCTGCTGACCACGCTCCCCTCGCTGAAGCGGTAGGGCGAGGTGGCGTAGCGGGCATGCGGGTCGGTCGTGACCAGCCGGTCGGCGACGCCGCGCCAGTAGTCGCCGTCCGTACCGTCGCGCAGGGCGTCGACGAGCCGTCGATCGCCCAGCGGGGACCGACGCAGCCGGTCGCCGAAGTCGTGCCAGGCGGCCGCGCCGGCGGGATCGAAACCGGCGAGCAGTTCGTGCATGAGGCCGGCGAAGGTCGCCACCGACGCGGACAGTGACGTCCGCAGTCGACGCAACGCCGGCAGGGAGCGCAGGGCGTCCCGCGCCGCGAGGTCGTGGCCGGTCGACTCGGCGTAGGCGTCGGTGTCGAGCACCGCCAGCAGCAGCGAGCGGACCGCGGCGGAGTCCAACAGCCTGTCGAGTTGTTCCTCGAGCCCGCCGATCGCGGTCGGGACGGGCCCGGAGGCGACCAACTCGTCGACCCTCTGCACGACGCTGCTACGGGATGCTGCCATCGGCTCGTTGCTCCTGTCGACCGACCGGACCACGGCGGGAGGCGGAGACACGATCGCGATTCCCCGTCAGCGCCAACCGGTGTTCGGTGACGTCGGCGGCAGGTATGACCGTGCGTTGCGACGATCTGAGCGTGGGGGTCGGGTGGTGGCGCTTGACACGCTTGCGGGGCCTCTCTACCGTGCAAACTGAGAGCAAACGATTGCAACACATGCTTGACGACCGGGGACGAGGGAGACGTTTCGTGGGTTCGAGTCGTGCAGAGTTCGCGCAGACCAATATTGCGGCACCGGGGATCCAGTCGGTCGACTGGGAACAACGGGTCGACTTCAACCGCCTGCGCGAGTACCGCCTCGCGCGGACACGCGAGGCGCTCGACGCCAGCGAACTCGGCGCGGTCCTGGTGTTCGAGAGCAGCAACATCCGTTACCTGACCAGTACCCACCTCGGTACCTGGGGATACAACAAGACGGAGCGGTGGGGGCTGTTGACCCGTAGCGGCGAGCCCTGGCTGTGGGACTTCGGCTCCGCGGCCAAGAACCACCGGCTGTACTCGCCCTGGTTGGTCAGCGAACACTCGCGGGGCGGCAACGCCGGACTCCAGGGTGCGATCTCACCCGACAGCGGGCTGCCCGAAGCCGCGGCGCGGGAGATCGCGGGGATCCTCCGCGACGAGGGTGTTGCCGACATGCCGCTGGGCGTGGACGTCGCCGAGATCCCGTTCCTGCGTGCCCTCGAGGGTGCCGGCATCAAGGTCCACGACGGCCAGCAGGTGATGCTCAACGCCCGCGAGATCAAGAACGTCGACGAGATCATGCTGCTGTCGCAGGCAGCGGCCATGGTCGACGGCGTCTACCACGACATCTATGAGGCGCTGAAGCCCGGGGTGCGCGAGTCCGACATCGTCGCGCTCGCGACCAAGCGGCTGTTCGAGATGGGCTCGGAGCAGGTCGAGGCGATCAACTCCATCGCCGGCGAGCGCTGCAGCCCGCACCCGCACGTGTTCTCGGACCGGTTGATCCGACCCGGCGATCAGGCCTACTTCGACATCATCCACGCCTTCAACGGCTACCGCACCTGTTACTACCGCACCTTCGCGGTCGGGCGTGCCAGTCAGGCGCACCGCGATGCCTACAGCCGTGCCCGCGAACTCATCGACGTCGCCATCGACGCGGTCAAGCCGGGTGTCGGCACCGACGAGATCGCCCGGTTGTGGCCCGACGCCAACGAGTTCGGATTCGATTCCGAGATGGAGGCGTTCGGGCTGCAGTTCGGTCACGGGCTCGGGCTGGGGCTCCACGAGCGACCGGTCATCTCCAAGCTCAACTCGCTCGAGACGCCCGTGGAGATCAAGGAGGGCATGGTCTTCGCGCTCGAGACCTTCTGGCCGGCCGGGGACGGTCACTCGGCCGCACGCATCGAAGAAGAGGTGGTCGTCACCGCCGACGGCTCGGAACTGCTGACGCTGTTCCCGGCCGAAGAACTCGTCGTCACCAACCAATACTGAGGGACGGTCATGACAGCCACGGAAACACCCACCGAAGCTCCGCCACGCCCGGACGCTGATCCGCAGGACGTGCAGCTCGCGCTCTACCGCCAGGTCGTCCGGCTCCGGCGGTTCGAGGAGCGGGCCTACCGGCTGTTCATGGAGGGCCTGGTCAAGGGCACCTCGCACCTGTCGCTCGGGATGGAGGCCATCGCCGCCGGGTTCGGTGAGGCGATGCGCGACGACGACTACACCTTCTGCACCTACCGCGGGCATGCGCACACCTTGGCGCGGGGCACCCCGATGGCCGGTGTCATGGGTGAGCTACTCGGGCGCGCGAGCGGCGTGTGCGGTGGGAAGGGTGGCTCCATGCACCTGACCAGCGTCGAGCACGGGGTGATGGGGTCCTACGCCATCATCGGGGCCCACCTGCCCATCGCCAACGGTGCGGCCTGGTCCGCGCAGGTCCGCGGCAGTGGGCAGGTGGCCGTGTGCTTCTTCGGTGACGGCACCACCAACATCGGGGCCTTCCACGAGGCGCTCAACCTCGCGAAGGTGTGGGAGTTGCCGGTCGTCTTCGTGTGTGAGAACAACCTGTACATGGAGTACACCGCCATCGGCGACGTCACCGCCGTCGAGCACCCGGCCGCGGACCGCGCGTCGGCCTACGGGCTCGAGTCCATCATCGTGGACGGCAACGATCCCGACGCGGTCTACGACGTCGCGACCACCGCCATCGAGCGCGCACGCTCCGGAGGTGGACCGTCGCTGATCGAAGCCAAGACCTACCGGCACGGCGGGCACTCGCGGGCCGACCCCGGTGACTACCGCCCACCGGCGGAGGTCGAGGCCTGGCTCGAGCGGGACCCGGTCCCGACCTACCGGACCCGGCTCGTCGACGCCGGCGTGGACGAAGCCGTCCTCACCGAGATCGAGGACCTCGCCCAGGCCGACGTCGACGCCGCGACCGAGGACGCGAAGGCGGCACCGACCCCCGAGCTACAGGCGGCCTACCGCGACGTGTGGGCCGATGGAGGCGCATCATGGCGGAACTGATCACCTATCGCGAAGCGGTCTCCCGGGCCCTGGCCCAGGAGATGCGCCACGACCCGTCCGTGTACTTCATCGGCGAGGACGTCGCCGCAGCCGGCGGGGTCTTCAAGGCCACCAAAGGCCTGTACGAGGAGTTCGGGCCGCTGCGGGTACGCGACACGCCCATCTCCGAGGAAGCGATCCTCGGTGCCGCCATGGGAGCGGCGATGACGGGCCTGCGTCCGGTCGCCGAGATCATGTTCTCGGACTTCCTGGCGACCTGCTGGGACCTGGTCGCCGTCGAGATCCCCAAGGCGCGCTACATGACCGACGGGCAGGTCAGCCTCCCGCTGGTCATCCGCACCGCCAACGGTGGCGGCCTGCGCTTCGGGGCACAGCACTCCCAGGCGGTCGAGAACTGGGCAATGGCGATCCCCGGCCTCAAGGTCGTGGCCCCGTCCAACCCCAAGGACGTGATCGGATTGCTCGCCGCCGCGATCCGCGATCCCGACCCGGTGCTGTTCTTCGAACAGAAGTCGCTCTACCCGACCAAGGGCGAGGTGCCCGACGGCGAGATCGTCGACGAGCTCGGGGTGGCGAGCACGCTGCGGCAGGGCAGCGACGTCACCATCGTGGCGCTCGCATCGATGGTCCCACGGGCGGTCGAGGCCGCGGACGAACTCGATTCGATGGGCATCTCCGCCGAGGTCATCGACCTGCGCTCGCTGGTGCCGCTCGACACCCGCACGGTCATCGAATCGGTGAAGCGGACCAGCCGGATGATCACCGTCGAGGAGAACCCGCGGCTGTGTGGCTGGGGCGCGGAGATCGTCTCCATCGTCGGCGAGGAATGCTTCTGGCACCTCGACGGTCCGCTGACACGGGTGACCACCCCGCACATCCCGCTGCCGTCCGAGGCCGCGCTCGAGGACGAGTTCCTCCCGTCGGTCGCCCGGATCGTGGAAGCCGCACAGAAGGTCGTCCAGGCGTAGCGCGTCGACCAGCCCCAGCGCGCCGGGCACCCCCGGCGCGCTGTCGCGTCCCGGTACGGCCGGACGTCATCGGCACGGCCGGGTCCGATCGGTGTGCCGGGTGCCCGTGCGCCCGCCTTGCCCGTGCGTCGGCCTTGCTCGAGGTGCCGGTGGCCGATCAGGCGTCGCTCCGCGATCGGCTGCCGGTCAGCTGGTCGAGATCCACCCGAGGGTCGAATGCCGCGGCACCAGTTCCGGCGGTAGCGACAGGGTCATGAGTTCGTCGGGCCCGTTCTCGACGACGTTGATCGCCGTGTCCGCGGTCATCCGCCCGAGTTCGTAGCCGGGCAGTTTGATCGTCGTGATCGGCGGATCCGTGAACGCGGTCATCGGCGTGTCGTTGTAGCCGACGATGGCGATGTCGCGGGGACACGAACGGCCCTGCTCACGCAACGCCTGCAGCGCACCGAAGGCCATCAGGTCGTTGTGCGCGAACAGGCCCGTGGGCAGCTCGTCGGCCGTTGCGAGCAGCCGCTCCATCAGGCGCCGGCCCTCGTCGAGCCGTGGGCGACTGGCCGCGTCGGCGAGTTCGTGGACGGTGATCCCACTCTCGCGCATGCGTCCCACGAACCCGTCACCACGGCCCCGGAAGGACGACACGTCCCGGGGGCCGTGCAGTTGGGCGACACGCCGGTGGCCGAGTGACAGCAGGTGGTCCGCGGCCAGCCGTCCCCCCCGCTCGTCGTCGTGGGTGATGGCTGGGATGCCGGCTCCGGGCAGGTGGCGCACGGCCAGGACCAGTGGAATCTGTTCCTGGGCCTTGCGCAACAGGCGTTCGTCACCGCTGCGCGCGCTGGCGACGATCACCGCGTCGACGCGTCGTGCCAACAGGTGGTCCAGGACCCGGCTCAGCCGTCCGTGATCGTCCTGCGTCTCCGCCATCAGGGCCATCAGGCCGCGACCCTCGAGGTGGTTCTCGACGCCGCGCATGAACGGTGCGTAGAAGGGGTTGCCGAGGTCCGGGACGACCACGCCGAGCGTCTGGGTCCGGCCGCGGCGCAGGCCGCTGGCGACCGCGTTGCCCTGATAGCCGAGCTGTTCGGCGGCGGCTCGTACTCGGGTGCGGGTCTGGTCGTTGACGAGCGCGCCGCGGTCCGGATCCAGGGCCCGCGACACCGTCGACACGTGCACGCCGGCTCGCTCAGCGACGTCCTTGAGCGTGACCTTCGGCACGGGCGGCTCCAAACGATGACTGACGGATGGTTGGGGGGCGACCAGGGGCCCACCTGTGGCCGTCGTTGCGTGGCTGCCCTCGCCCCACCGAAACAGCTTGCCACCCTAGCGACGGCCGATGCAGCCTTCGTGCGGCGGGTGGATGACGGTTCTCGATCGGGCTTGACAGCCGATGTGCCCGAGCTTAGAGTGCAAAAACAGCAATCGTTTGCGGTCGCCACGCGACCCGGTGAGAAACCTTCATCGACGCCGAGGTGGGAACCTCGGGGTGCCGGGCGGCGGCTGGGATTCGGGCGGGAGGCCCGAGGATGTGGGTGGCGGTCGGTGTACCGACCAGTCGCGACGCACATCCCTGACCGGTGGAGGGAGACCGACCGGATGAGCGATCAACTCGCGGTGAACACGGACCCGGGCGCGGCGACGCGTCCGGTGGTCGAAGCCGTGGGCATCTCCAAGGCCTTCGGCGGCGTCCAGGCCGTCGACGGTGTGAGTCTCGCGGTAGCTCCCGGCGAGATCCACGCCGTCGTCGGCGAGAACGGGGCCGGCAAGTCGACGCTGATGCGCACCCTGTCGGGCATCATCAACCCCGACAGCGGTCAGGTGCTCGTCGACGGCGTGGCCCTCGAGGGCGGCGACACCCGGGCGGCGCTCGCCGCGGGCATCTCGCTCGTGCACCAGGAGCTCAGTCTGGTGCCCGAGATGACCGTGGCCGAGAACATCGTGTTGGGATCCACACCGACCAACGCCGGGTTCACCAATCGTCGCGAACAGCGTCGCATCGCCGCCGAGGCCCTCGAGGAGATCGGCGTCAGCGTCGACCTCGACGAGAACATCTCGCGGTTGTCCATGGCGCTGCGGCAGTTCGTGGAGATCGCCCGCGCCGTGGCGCGCAAACCGCGGGTTCTGATCCTCGACGAGCCGACCGCCACCCTGACCCCGGCCGAGACCGACTACCTGCTCGACATGCTGCAGCGCCTGGCCGAACGCGGCCTGGCCATCCTCTACATCTCGCATCGCATCCCGGAGATCTTCCGTATCTGCGATCGGATCACGGTGCTGCGTGACGGTCAGCACGTCGACACCGTGGATGTCGCCGACACCCAGCCGGATGCGGTCGTGAAGATGATGGTCGGCCGCGAACTCGAGGCCACGCTCGGCTCCCGGCGCGATGCGCGACCCGGTGAGGTCATCGTGTCCGCGAAGGGCATTCGCGCGGCGGGGGTCAACGGCATCGATCTCGAGGTGCGGGCCGGGGAGATCGTGGGCCTCGGTGGGCTGGTCGGTGCGGGTCGCACCGAACTCATCCGGGCCATCCTGGGCGCGGATCCCCGCAGCGCCGGTGACGTCACGCTCACCCACGACGGCAAGGTCCACCGGATCAACAGCTATGGCGGGGCCATCCGGGCCGGGTTCGGCTACATCCCCGAAGAGCGGCGCACCGACGGGCTCGCCCTCACGATGTCGGTCACCGACAACATTGCGTTGCCCAATCGTCGCTTCCTGTCGCGTGCCAGCATCCTGGAGCGCTCGCGGATCAAGAAGTTCGCGAAGAAGCTCGCGGACACCGTCGGGCTGCGCCCACCGGACGTCACGCGCGAGGTCGGCCAGTTCAGTGGCGGCAACCAGCAGAAGGTCGTGCTCGCCAAGTGGCTCGGCCGGGAGCCGGTGGCGATCGTGCTCGATGAACCCACCCGTGGGGTCGATGTCGGTGCCAAGGCCGAGATCCACCGACTGGTCCGGGCTCTGGCCGATGATGGCAAGGCCGTGCTGGTCGTCAGCTCGGATCTCCCCGAACTGCTGGATCTGTCCGACACGATCCACGTCGTCAGGGACGGCAAGATCATGGGAACCCTGGCCCGGGACGAAGCCGACGAGGCCAAGGTCATGGCCCTGGCATCGGGTCAGACCCTCGGTGCCGACGCCGGTTCCGACGCGACGCCGGAGGGCGAGCTGTGAAGACCGAGAAGCCTGTCCAGGACAAGCCGGAGGGGAAGCCCGCGGCAGCGTCCGGCCAGACCTCCGCCGAGCCGGGGATCGAGGAACGCGCCGGCACGGTCCTGGAGTGGATGGCCGACCGCGGCATCTTCCTCTTCACGGCCGCGCTCATCCTGGTGGCGGCGGTCTTCGTCGACGGGTTCGCGTCGCTGACCAACATCACCGACGTGTTCAACCGGGCCGCACCCATCGGCATCGTCGCCGTCGGCATGACGTTCGTGGTCATCAGCGCCAACTACCTCGATCTGTCCGTCGTCGCCCAGGTCGCGACCTCCGCGGTCATCCTCATCGCCGTCAGCAACGAGTACGGTTTCGTGCTCGCCATCCTCGCCGCCATCATGGTCGCGCTGCTCTACGGCTTCGTCAACGGGGTGGCCGTCGGTGTCTTCAAGGCGAACGCGGTCATCGTCACCCTGTCGACGACCTTCATCGGGCTCGGGCTGCTGCGCTGGTTCAGCGGCGGCAGCATCTACTTCGGCCCCCCCGACGGCGCGGTGCGCCTGTTCGGGAGCACGCGCATCGGACCGATCCCGTTGTCCATGGTCGTGCTCGTGGCGATGACCCTGTTGCTGTCCTTCGTGCTCAATCGCACGACCTTCGGCTTCCTGGTCAAGGCCTACGGCTCCAACCGTGAGGCCACGCGTCTGACCGGTGCCAACACGTCCATGGTCGTGATCGGGGCCTTCATCATCACGGCGCTGGCCGCAATGGTGGGTGGCTTCGTGCTCGCGGCCTTCTCCAACACGGCTGTCTCGTCGATGTCCGACGGCTTCGACTTCCGTGCGCTCGCCGCGATCATCGTCGGCGGGACCAGCGTCTTCGGGGGTCGGGGCAGCGTGCTGCGCACGCTGCTCGGGGTCGTGTTCGTCAGTGTCCTGACCAACATCATGGTCCTGTCGGGACTCGGTTTCGGGTTCCAGCAGATGGCCATCGGGTTGTTGATCGTCGCCGCGGTGTCCGTCGACGCCCTGGCGCGGAAGGCGAGCGTCTCATGAGCACCTCCAACCCGACGCCGACCACCGAACAGGAACAGCCGCAGGTGCTCGAGCTCGGTGCCGGTCCCGGTGGCCTCGTGGCGCGCCTGCGCGCCACGATCGCGCGACGCACCGAGGGGCGGGCCATCGTGCTCTTCGTCCTGGTCGTCACCGCCGTGGCCTTCATCGAGCCGCGGGCGCTGACCTCCTACCCGGTGACCCTGGGGCGCATCGCGCTCATCGGCCTCGTCGCGCTCGGTCTGACCGCGGTCATCCTGATGGGTGAACTCGACCTCGGCGTCGCCAGCACGTTGGCCGTCTCCGGGGTGATCATGGCGAGCTTCGACAGTCTCGTCGTGGGTATCACCGTGGCGCTGATCGGCGGTCTGTTGATCGGCATCGTCAACGCCTTCTTCGTCGTGATCGTCGGGATCAACTCGTTCATCGCCACGCTCGGCATGCTGTTCTTCCTGCGTGGTGCGGCCTTCGTGATCTCCGGCGAGCGACCGGTCCGGGTGACCAACGCCGATGCCGCGCTGGAGTTCGGACGGCCGCTCATCGGTCCGATCAGCCCACGGATCATCATCTTCGTCCTCGTCTTCATCGCGCTGCACGTCTTCGTCACCCGGGTCCGGGTCGGTCGTGAGTTCTACGCGGTCGGTGGAAACCGTGAAGCCGCCTACGACGCCGGTATCCCGGTCGTGCGACGGGTGTTCACCGGGTTCATGATCTCCGGCTTCGTGTCCGCACTCGCCGGCGTGATCAACGCGCTCGAGCGCACCGCCGCCGATCCGACCGCCGGTGGCACCGTGCTGCTGGCCAGTTTCGCCGCAGCGATCATCGGTGGCGTGCTGCTCAACGGCGGGCGTGGCTCGATCGTGGGCGCGCTCCTCGGAGCGGCGACGCTCGGGATCCTGCAGATCTCGCTCACACTCTCGGGTGTCCAGGTGGACGTGCAGAACATCATCATCGGGTCGGTGCTTCTGCTCGCCGTGATCAGCGATCCGGCGACGGTCCGGCGCGTGCTGACCAAGGCCTCGAGCTTCACCAAGGCCCGTTCCAAGCCTCAGCCTGCAGGTTGAGATCGACGCCCGCCGGGAACCGGTGGGTGCTACGTACCAACAGGGAGAACCAAGACATGATCACACGCCGCTTCCGATTCGTCGGGCTGCTCGCAGCCGGCGCATTGATTCTGGCCGCCTGCGGGGGGGCGGACGACGATGCCGCTACCGATACGGCCGACGATGACACCACGACCGACGCCGCGGATGACGCGGATGACGCCGACGCCGACGGCGAGCAGGCCGGTGACCCGGACGGTGAAGTCGAGGTCTTCGCGCTGCTGCCGCAGGGCAGTGACCAGCCCTACGGCACGACCTACCTCCCACCGATGGAGGAAGCGGCGGCGGAACTCGGCATCAACCTGACCATCA
>LFIK01001142.1_pt1 | contig 20677 bp, 17 predicted proteins | sample 643401 | NCBI WGS metagenome assembly LFIK01 (sample SAMN03777447, study PRJNA286221) | soda lake metagenome | biome: soda lake; feature: Kulunda steppe; material: water; isolation source: sample T5-Br brine of Lake Tanatar-5 | place: Russia: Kulunda steppe | collected 2010-07
CCCGCCCATGCCACCCTCGCGGGCGCTGCCCCGGCCGAGTGGCCGGGGCGGGGTCAGGCGGCGCCGCTGTTGGCCGCGATGATCTCTGCTGTCGGCGCGAAGGGCAGCGCGCCGATCTCGACCGCCTGCCCGGTCGCTGCCGAGTGCTGCGCCGCCATGCCCATCGCCACGGCCCACCAGCCATCATGCAGGCTCACCTCGACCGGGCCGTCGCCGGCCACGGCCGCCGCAAAACGCTGATGCTGGTAGAAGGTCGCGCCATTGTGGTCGCCTGCCGCCAGCAGCGTCGGATCGACCGGGATATCGACCGCCTCCGGGCCCTTGGGTGCGCGCGGGCTCGAGATCAGTTGCGCCACGGGCGGTGCGCCCAGATGCGCGGGCCAGAACCGCGCCGGCCCCGGCACCAGGCATTCGACCTTGCCCGCGGGCCCCACGGCGCTGATCTCTTCCTGGTAGCGCGACCCTTCGGCGAACATGCACAACTCGAGCATCGCGCGCGCGCCGCGGGCGAAATCGACGATGACATAGGCATGGTCCCAGATATCGGGCACCCGCCCGGCATAGGATTCGTCCAGATGGTTCACGGCCTGCCCGCCCGAAGCCATCACCCGCACCGGGTCATCGCGCAGGATCAGCCGCATCAGGTCGAAGAAATGGCAGCATTTCTCGACCAGCGTGCCGCCGGAATTGGCGTTGAAGCGGTTCCAGTCGCCGACCTTGGGCAGGAAGGGGAAGCGGTGTTCGCGGATGGTCAGCATCCGCACCCCGCCGGTCAGGCGCTCGGCCTCGCGGATCAGTGCGGCGACCGGGGGCATGTAGCGATACTCCATCGCCACCCAGAACGGCGCAGGCCAGTCGAGCGCCTGAAGTTGCGCCGCTTGCCCGGGGCCGGTGAAGATCGGCTTTTCGACCAGCACCGGCAGCGGACGGGTGGCGCGGATCTCGGCCAGTTGCGGCAGATGCAGGTGGTTGGGGCTCGCGATCACCAGCGCGGTGACGCGCGGATCGGCGAGCAGCGCCTGCAGGCTGTCGTGAAACGCCGCCTCGGGTGCGATCTGCTGGGCCAGTGCGCGCATGGCGGGATCGGGCTCGAAGATCGCCGCGACCTCGGCCTGTCCGGCCATCAGGGCGATGTTGCGCAGATGCTCCTGCCCCATCATGCCGCAGCCGATGATCCCGTAACGTAGCGGTGGCGTCATTCTCTCCCTCGTCATTTCAGCCGCGCGACATATTGCACGCGCGCGGGGTCATACCATGTGCGTGACACCTCGGCACGCGTGTTGTCCTGCGCCCAGGAAATGCGGGTGATGCGCGGCAGGGTCGCGCCCGCGGGGCAGGGGAAGGCCGGGGGCGCCCAGCCGGGCAGCGTGCCCTGGTCGATCCGATCCTCGGCGCGCTGAATCCACAGCCCCAGCACGTCGCGGTAATACAGATACAGCGATTCCGACAGCGCCTCGGCGCGCAATTCGGAGGCGTGCGCCGCGTCGAGGAAAATCTCCTCGACCGCCGCTGCCACGCCCGACAGACGCCGCAGGCGGCGGATGCGCCAGGCATCGGTGGCGCTGCCGAAATCGGGCAGGTCCGCGGGCTTGGCCAGGCGTGCGACATCCAGAACCTCGGCGGTCGGCAGCCCGCCCCCCTCGACCAGTTCCAGCCGGAACAGCGCATAGACCGAGGCGGGGGCAGGTTGCTGGCGGATGTAGTTGCCCGAGCCCTGGATACGCGCGACCAACCCCTTCTCGGCCAGATCGGCCAGCGCGCGACGCAGCGTTCCAACCGAAATGCCCAGCTGCACCGCCATGTCCCGCTCGGGCGGCAGTCGGGTGCCATCGGCCAGCCGTCCTGCGGCAATGTCGCGGATCAGCATCTCGCTGATCTGCACATAAAGCGGCAGCGACCCCGGGCTCAGGGCACCTTCGTCGCGCGTCACGATGCCTGCGCCCCTTCCAACTCACCCAGCCGCAGACGCGGCAGCGCCGTCCCGTCATTGCGGAACAGATGCGCGAATTCCGGGCGGATCGCCAGATGCGCCCGCCCGCCGCGCGAAAGCTCCGTCTGCCCCGACAGATGCGCGGTCAGCGCCACCCCTGTCTCGGTGTGGACATACAGGTAGCTCTCGCCGCCAAGCTGCTCGACATTATCGACCTCGACCGGATAGCCGATCGGGTCGGGGTGCATGTGCTCGGGGCGGATGCCCAACTCGACCTTCTCGCCCTCGGCCAGGGTGCGGCCATCCACGGCCGCCCGCAAGTCGCGCCCCTGCGCATCCGCCAATGTCACGCCCGCCTCGTCGCGCGCGGTCACGGTGCAGGGCAGGAAGTTCATCCGCGGCGAGCCGATGAACCCCGCGACAAAGGTGTTCACGGGCCGGTTATAAAGGTCGATGGGCGCGCCAACCTGCTCGATCCGCCCCTCGCGCAGCACCACGATCTTGTCGGCCATGGTCATCGCCTCGACCTGGTCATGGGTGACGTAGATCATGGTGTTGCCGATGCGCCGATGCAGCCCGGCGATCTCGCTGCGCATCGACACGCGCAACTCGGCATCAAGATTCGAGAGCGGCTCGTCGAACAGAAACACCTTCGGCTCGCGCACCACGGCGCGCCCGATCGCGACGCGCTGGCGCTGCCCGCCCGAAAGCGCCTTGGGCTTGCGGTCAAGATAGGGCTCCAGCTTCAGCATCCGCGCCGCCTCGGCCACGCGTGTGGCGATCTCGGGCTTGGGCATGCGGATATTCTCGAGACCGAAGGCCAGGTTCTGGCGCACCGACATGTGCGGATAAAGCGCATAGGTCTGGAACACCATCGCAAGCCCCCGCTCGGCCGCGCGCTGGTCGTTCACGCGCTCGCCCGCAATCAGCAGATCGCCGCCCGAGATCTCCTCCAGCCCCGCGATCATCCGCAGCAGGGTCGATTTCCCGCAGCCCGAGGGGCCGACGAACACGCAGAAACTGCCATCCTCGATCTCGAGGTCCACACCGTGGATGACCCGCACTGCGCCATATTCCTTGACGAGGCCCTGCAATTCAACGCGCGCCATCGCCCACCCTCATTTTCTTGCCGGAAATACTCGAATACCCCACCCGCATCACTTCACCCCCGACTGCGCGATGCCCTGGGTGATGAACCGCTGAAGGAAGGCGAAGACCAGCGTGATCGGCAAGAGCGTCAGCACGGTCATCGCCAACAGGCTCGACCACGCGGTCTGCAACTCGCCCTGGAACGAATTCAACGCCAGTTGCAGCGTGAACGCCTCGGAGCGGTTGAGCACGATCAGCGGCCAGAGAAACTCGTTCCAGCGCCACATTACCGAGAAGATCACCAGCACCGCCAGCGCCGGGGCCGAGAGCGGCAGGACGATCTTCCAGAAAACGCGCCATTCGCTGGCATTGTCCATCCGCGCCGCGTCCAGCAGGTCGTCGGGTATGGTCAGCATGTATTGCCGCAGCAGGAACACCCCCGTCGGCGTGGCGATGGCGGGCCAGATCACGGCCCAGGGCGAGTTGATCAGCCCCATCTGGCTGACCACCAGAAACAACGGCACCAGTGTGATCGTTGGCGGGATCATCAGCGTCGCGATGATCAGCAGAAAGACAGGCGTTCGTCCCCGAAAGCGGTATTTGGCCAGCGCAAAGGCCGCCATCGCGTTGAAGAGCACGGTCAGGATCGTCGCGACCACGGTGATGAAGGTCGAGTTCCAGAAATAGCGCAGGAAGCTGAAACGCGTGAACAGGCCCGTGTAGTTCTCGGTCGCAACGGCAACCGAGCGCACGGCCTCGCGGTCGCCGATGTTGACGTTGAGCACCTCTTCGGGGTTCTCGGGGTCGACCATCTGCGCGTTCAGCCCGATCCGACGCACCTGTGCGAGTTCGCGCCCCACATGCTCGCCCGAGACGATCTGAAAACGTTGCAGCGCATCCTCGAACCCCTCGACCTCGACGAATTGGGGCGCGAGGGGCAGCAAGCGCGGAGGGTATTCCTGCAGCGCCGCCTCGGTCTTGAAGCTTGACAGCAGAAGCCACAGCACCGGCCCCAGCATCAGCAACACGCCCAGGCCCAGAAAGCTGAAGGCCAGCCAGTCCGTCATGTCCAGCCGGTCGCGGCCCCGGCGCAGGGTCAGAAGGCGCAGCATCACCCGTCCTCCGCGCGTTTGCGGGTGGCGGCAAGCTGCATCAGCGTCAGCACCATCAGCACCACCGCCATGACCAGCGACGCCGCCGCCGCCAGCCCGAATTGCCGGGGCCGGGTGGCAAAGCCCACATCGTAGATATACTGGATCAGCAGTGTCGTGGCCGAGCCCGGCCCGCCCCCGGTCAGCACGTAGATTTCGTCAAACGCCTGCACGGCGCGGATGAGGCTGAGGACCATCACCACCAGAAGTGTCGGCGTCAGCAGCGGCAGGGTGATGCGGAACAGCTGCCGCCAGGCGGGGGTGCCGTCCATCTCGGCGGCCTCGTACACATCGCCGGGGATGGCCTGTAGCCCGGCCAGCAGGATCAGCACGTAAAATCCCATGTTGGCCCAGATCGAGACGAACACGATCCAGAAAAAGGCCCAGCTGGGATCCAGCAGCCAATTGGTCGTTCCCATGCCCGCCCAGTCTAGCCCCGCATTCAGGACACCATTCCGTTGCAGGATCCATTTCCAGATCAGCGCCACGACGACCGGGGACAGCAGCACCGGGTAGAAGAACACGGCACGGAAGAAGCCCTTGAGCGGGATGTTGCGATTGAGGATCAGCGCCGCGATCAGCGAGAACAGGATCATGAAGCCGACCTGCAGCACAACGAACCAGCCGGTATTGTGAACCGCGCGCCAGAACAGGTCGCGGCGGCAGGAATTGGGCTGGAGATAGGATTCGCAATCCATCAGCGAGGCGAAATTGGCCGTGCCGACCCAGTCGCGCTCGCCCAGCAGGATGCGGTCGCCGCTGCTGCCGGCGTACCAGACGTTCAGCAGGATCGGCAGATAGGTGAACAACCCGAAGATCAGCAGGTTGGGCAACAGAAAGACCCAGGCCATGCGATGCGCGCCAAGGCTGTATTGCAGCCAGCGCATCGGGGTCTCGAAGATGTTGAACGCCCCTTCATACAGGGCACGAAGCAGCGCGGCCATCTGCCGGATCCTCGGTGATGGGGAAGCGCCCGGCCCGTATGGGCCGGGCGCGCGGGGCCTTAGCGGGCCTCGGCGATGGCGTCAGCCACGTCCTGTTCGAGCCGGTCAAGCGCCTCGTCCAGCGTCAGTTCGCCGACGATGGCCTGGGTCAGCCGGGCCGGAATGCTGGTAAAGACCGCGCGGTTGAACTCGTAGCCCTGCAGCGCATAGGCGGTGCTGGCGAAATTCGGCACGGCAGCGCCAAAGGTCGAAAGGGCCGCGGCGACGTCATCGCTCACATCCTGATAGGCGACGCCTTCGGCCTGCAGCATAGCATTGGCGGGCAGGTTGCTGGTCTGCGCCAGCACCTGTGCCTGCACGTCATCGCGCGAGACGAACTCGATCAGCGCGGCCACGGCCTCGGGGTGGTCGGTGTGGTTGAAGCCCACGATCCCGGCGCCACCGGGCATGCCGGTGCAGGCCTCGGGGCCGCAGATGCCGCCCGTCGCGACCCAGTCGAACGCGTCACCGATATCGCGCCCGAAGCGGCCGATCTGCCAACTGCCCGAATAGTACATCACCAGATTGGCGTTGGTGAACTCGGCAGCCGCATCCTGATAGGTGCCGCCCCCCGCCCCGGCCCAGACGTCGCGGGCCATGGTCTCGTCCTCGTGCCAGGCGACGAACTGCTCGGCAAAGGCGCGGAAGCCGTCATCGATGGCCAGCGCATGTCCTTCCTCGTTGAAGATCGCCGCGCCGAAGGACATGGCCGGTGCCGCAAAGCGGTGCCCGGTGCGGTCCAGCGCCATGGCGAAATCGACACCCGTGGCATCGCGCACAGCGACAGACGCCTCGGCCCACTCGGCCCAGGTCGCGCCCGGCTCGGGCATATCGACCCCCGCCTGCTCGAACAGCGTCTTGTTGGCAAAACCGCCTGTCGCGGTCAGCTGGTCGACGATGTTGTAGATACCGTCCGGGGCGTTGTCGCCCACCCGTGCCCAGGCAAGCGAGGCGCTATAGCGCTCCTCGATCCGGTCGGCATCCTCGGCCGAGAGATGCGGGCGTGCGTCCAGCATGAAGCGCGCCAGCCCGCCATAATCGGTCACGCGCGCCAGGTCCGGCCCCTCGCCAACCTCAAGCTGCACGGGCAGCGATTCGAGGATGGCCTGATAGGGCACCACATCAACGACGACCGTGACACCGTCATGCTCTGCCTCGAAATCGGCGAAGGCCGCGGACCAGGCGTCGCATTCCGTACCGTCCTGATAGCACATGAAGCGCAATTCCTGCGCCTGCGCGGCGCCCGCCGCCATCAGGGCGATGGCCGATACTGCTAGGGTTTGTCTCATGTCTTTCCTCCCGTTTTTCATGTTTGGCCGCCCCTCCTCCGGGGCGGGTGGTGTCAAGGGACTTCTTGCCCTGCGGCAGCGGTCCACAACTCGAACCAGTCCTCGCGCGACAGCACTGGTTTCATGGCATCGCCCAGTTTCGCGATTCGGGCGAGGGAATTGGTGCCCATGACCGGAAAAATTCGCGCCGGATGCGCCAGCAGCCAGGCCACGGCCAGCGCATCCGTCCCGACGCCGACCTCCTCGGCCATGCGCGCCAGTACCGGGCGCAGGCGGGCGGCCGCCGCGCCGTCACCGAAAAGCGCCCCGCCCGCAAGCGGCGACCACGCCATCGGCGCAACGCCCAGCCTTTGCAAGTGTGCCAGATCGCCATTGGTGAACGCGTCGCGGTGCAGCAGGCTGATCTCGATCTGATTGGTGACAAGCGGCGTGGACATGGCCGATTGCAGCAGGTCGAAATCCCATGGCCGGAAATTCGACACGCCCACGGCCCGCGTCTTGCCTTCGGCCACCAGCGCATCGAGGCAGGCGCCCGTGGCCTGCGCGTCCATAAGCGGATCGGGGCGATGGATCAGCAGCAGGTCGAGATGATCGGTAGCCATGTCGCGCAGGCTCGCCTCGACCGAGACGCGGATATGGTCGGGCGAGGTATCGTAATGCTTGACCCGCGCGCCTGAATGGCGGCCCACAGGCGCCACGATGTCGCATTTGCTGACCAGTTCGATCTTGTCGCGCAGCCCGGGGCTGGCCTTCAGGGCCGCGCCCAGCAGCGCCTCGGCGGTGTAGCCGCCATAGATGTCGGCCTGATCCATCGTCGTGATGCCCTGCGCCAGACAAGCCTCGACCTTGGCCTGCACATGGGCGGGCGAGGTGTCGCTGTCATCGCCCAGTCGCCACATCCCGTAGACGATGCGGCTGAAACTCACGCCGGGGGCAATCTCGATCCGGTCCATCACACACGCTCTCCAACACCAAGGGGGGTGGCCGGGGTTGTGCTGGGCACCCGGCCATATTCATGCGGCAGCGAACAGGTCGCCAGATGCGGCATCACCAGCCGCCCGAAATGGGCGCATTCGTCCAGATGCGGATAGCCCGAGAAGATGAAGGCACGAATGCCCATTTTCCGGTATTCCTCGATCTCGGAGAGCACCTGATCCGCGCTGCCCACGAGTGCCGCGCCGCACCCCGACCGCGCGCGGCCCACGCCGGTCCACAGATGCGGCTCGACATAGCCGAACTTGTCGGCCAGCTCGCGCGTTTTCGTCTGATGCGAGACGCCAAGGCTGGTCGAATCATGTGCCCGATCGCGGATCAGGCGGCCATATTCATCATCAAGTTTGCTCACGATATGGTCGGCATATTCGCGCGCCTCGGCCTCGGTGTCGCGGACGATGACATGCACGCGCAACCCGTAATCCAGCACCCGCCCGTGCGCCTGCGCCAGATCGGCCACGGCCTTCATCCGCTCGGCGATGGCCTCCTTGGGTTCGGGCCACATGAGGTAGACATCGCATTGCGCGGCACACAGCTCCAGCGCGTGCGGGCTGTAGCCGCCGAAATAGAGAAGCGGCCCGCCGTTCTGCTGGTAGGGCTTGGCCGGGGCGGTGGGGATGCCGTGGAACTGGTAGATCTCGCCGTCATGGTTGATCTCGTCGCGCTCCCACGCCTGGCGGAGGATCTGCACGACCTCGTGGCTGCGGCGGTAACGATAGGCGCTGTCCGCGGCCTCGCCCGGAAAGTCGGACGAGATGACATTCAGTGTCAGCCGCCCCTGCAGCATGTGATCCAGCGTGGCCACAGTGCGGGCGAGCATGATCGGCTGCATCTCGCCGCAGCGAATGGCGGCGAGCAGGTTGATGCGGTCGGTGACCTGACTGCCAGCCGCGACGAAAGAGAGCGTATCCTGCCCCACCTGATAAGAGGACGGGCACAGGATGTTGCGAAACCCGTTCGCCTCGGCCGATTGCAGGATAGCCGAGCAGTGCGCCCAGCTGGAGCGCAAATCGCCCTCGGGCACGCCGAGAAAGCGATAATCATCCGAGCAGAGCGCCGCGAACCACGAAACCTCTGCCGCCTCCAGATCCGCCGAGCGGACTGGTACCACACTCATCCTGCCATTCCTCCCTGCGCTGCGCTGACCGCAGCCTATGGGGGAACGCTAGCACCGGGCAAAAGATAAATCAATGGAATATCAATTCGGCAGAGCGCGTGTTCTAACGCTTGACGAATTGTTGTCAAGGCATTGCTTTGGCTGGGATAATTTGCGCTCAGATCCAGCGACCCGTCGCGGTCAGCTGTACCGGGATCGCAGTGGCGGCAAGCGCGCTCAGATGCCGCGTGGCCCAGCCGCTTGCTCCGGCCCAGCCAGTGCCACTGCCCTGTACCCAGGCCTGCAGCGCCACTGAGTCGCTGCCGACGACCGCAACGCTGCCCACGGGAGGCGCGGCAAAGGCCGCCGGATAGTCCCAGCCCTGCGCGTCGGTGTCTGCCAGATCGTGCATCACCTCGCGGGTGCAGATCTGCGTGCCATCGGCAAAGCGGACATAGCTGCCCGTCGCCGTGTCACCGCGCTCGATCACCGCACCCGAGGGGACCCCGCCGGTTTGCGCGACTGTCCCGACAAGGTTGTGAGTGTTGTAGAACACTTGCCAGTCACCATCGGTACCGCCATTGCGAAAGGCGCGCATCGCAAGCCCGGCATCCGATCCGGTGGCCCCGGCGCCCAGCCCGTGCAGCACCTGCACGCCCCTGTCGCCGGCCGCCGCACGCAGCACCGACAGCGCCGCCGCATCCCCGCCGAAACCTGCAGGGTAGCCCCCGGTCGTGTCGGTGACCATATGCAACCCGACGCTGGTCGCGCTGCGGAAATCGGCGTCCAGATCGGCGCTCGCGGCAGGCAGGCTTTCGCTGCGGCCCAGCCCGAAATCGCCGACCCGCATCAGCCGCCCCGGAGTGGCGTCCTCGGGCGATAGCGTCACTGCCGACCCGGAGACAGGGCCGTCAATCTGAGCCCCTTTCGGCAGGCTGACTGTCCCGTCGACCACAGACACGCGCAGCCCGTCATGCCAAAGCGAGCCGTCCTCCGAGACCTTGATCGAAAAGTCGTCATCGCCCGCAGTGCCCATCTCGGCGCGGCCGGAAAACCCCGTCTGGAACAGCAGGCTTGCAGTCTCTGCACTGGCGGATTTGTTGATCTTCAACTGGTGCCCGGCGCCGGTATGGGTCAGCAAGCTTGCCTCGGAGGCGACAGCAAGGCGATTGACCATGTCAAAGCCGGTATTGACGCCCAGACCGTCGAGATTCGCCAGCGCCCCGACAGCGGGCCGCACCCATGCTGCGCCATCCCAGACGCGCACCTCATCCCCGACTGTCGCGCGCCAGCCTGCGAGCGGGGTCACGAACAGCCAGCCATTCTGCACCCACGCCGCAAGCCGCCCCGGCTGCCCCGCCCAGGCGCCTGAGGGCGCCAGCCCGGTCGCCCAGATCTGCCCCTCCTGCGGCAAGGGCGGCGGCGTGTTCAGATCGAGCTCCTGAATGACGAGTTGCACCACCAGGTCGAGCCGCTCAAGCGCCTCGTTATGGGTGACGTGCTTCTGCGCCTGCGCGGGCTGGATGAAAGGCAGCGCAAGGCGTGCGGACTGATCGGGCATTGGGAAAGACCTTTTCGGTGGGGCGCGTCCCAGGCACCATAGGGTGGTCCGGTGACAGAACTCTTGGCAGACCGAGCGTTGCGTCGTGAGTGCCGTTTTCCGCAGGGTGCATATCCTGCTTCACGAGATCAAGAATCGCTCTGGACGCGGTGGCTTGCACTTGTTAGATACGCGTCGTGTTCCGGCGTAGCTCAGCGGTAGAGCAGTTGACTGTTAATCAATTGGTCGTAGGTTCGATCCCTACCGCCGGAGCCAAAAAACCCCAAGAAAACAAACCGATACACGAAGCTCGCACAAGTGGGTTTTGTGACCTTTTGGGCTGGTCACAATCGCCAACGCGATCATCAAAGCCGGCATCCCATGGCAGCTGCAGCCCGGCGAATAGACACAGTTGCTAGTGCAAGCCCTTCAAGCAACCCTGCTGAAAACCGAGATCGCAATGTGCCTGCAAGCGCGCGGTATCTTCGGATGACCAGCCTGTCGGGGCGGTTACCTGAATCCATGGACCGATGTAGTCCTGCGCAAAATACGCATGCCCGTGGCCGGGCGGGGCACCGAAAGACAGCGCCATGTCGAGCGCCAACTGGAACTGCGTCACGACAGGCATAAAGATGAAATGCTCCGTCATGTCTTCGGCGGGAGGGTCCCGCATCCAGGGCGGCGCGCGCCACAGCGAACGCGGGTCGTAGAAGACGACCGGATCACTGGAATACTGAAGAAAAGTGATGCGTATATTCCCCCACTCCGCCCCGGCCTCCGATGCATCGGCCGTGTTTGAGGCATAGCGGATCAGCGACCCGTCGCCGATTTCCGGCAGGACCCAGGGCGTGCCCGGATTGCGATTGTTCTGGACGTAGTTCCAAAAGGCAGAGGGGAAAGGCGGACCGACCCAGAACGCGCCGTCGATGGGATCGTCAAGCAATCGGAACATGTTCGTCGCGTGCATCGACGACCAGGCACCGAGGCTCAGCCCGTGGACATAGAGACGCGGACGCGCGTCAGCGGGCAGCGTCTTCCAATACCCGTGCACCACGTCCTGAAGCGCGGTCGCCTGCTGGAGACCGGTGTTCGTCTCGAAGATGAGCGCCAGCGGCGATTGCATGTAGGAATACTGGGCCGTAACCGTGGCGATGTTCCCGCCATGCATGTATTCGACCGGGTCTTGTGCGCCAGGATCCATCCAGCCGGTGCCGGTGGGGCTTGCCATAATCAGGACCTCGCGCTCGAACGCTTCCTGCCGGATCAATTCGGCCAAAGCCAGCTCGGCCCTTTCCTGGGGCGTCTCGCCATTGGCGCGCCCGACATAGACCCGGATCGGATGAAGCGCAGCCTGGCCAGTGAAGGCCGCGATATCCTCGGCGCTGGGGCCGGAGGTGATGAAATCCCGGCCATATATGCCTATCGCCGCCCAGTCGATCAGGGACTCCGCGCTTCCCGTCATGCGTGGATCGTCAGGGCGGGGCGGGGCGTTCAGGAACAGCTCCTGCGCCGTCTCGTAGCTTTCATCAAGCCCCGTCACCACCCGATCAACAATGCCGTCTCGGGTCAACACGAACAGGATCAGCGCAACCAGGACCACCCCCAGCACATTTGCGCGCCGTGCAGGCATTACGCGCAAAAGCCGGGATCGGATCAGGCGGAACAGGGCGGCGATGAGGCGTCCCAATACGTAAGCGATTGCAAAGGTCGCGCAGGCGAAAAGCAGGATTGTCGCCAGATTGAGTGCGTCGACCTCTTCCATGCCCATCCTCGACCGGATATCGTTTTGCCAGATCAGACTTGATCCGAGCATCCAAAGAAAAAACGCGATCAGCGGCACCGAAATCAAAGCGGTCAGCACATTTGCGGGCCGCCCGGAGAGAACAGGGAAATCGGCAGCTCGCCAGATCAGTCCGACGATCCGGCCGATGAGATACCCGATCGCCATCACCAGCCCACCTAGGATGCCTTGGACCTCCGGCCCGCGCGGGATGAGAGAGGGCGTCAGCGACGCGGCAAAAAACAGAAGGCCGAGAAAAAGGCTGGGGACCGAAAGCGGACCTATGAATTTTGCCAAGTTCCGGTTTGTCATTGTTCACTCGATCCGCAGCCGCTTCCGATCTCGATGGCAATGTTGTCACGATGATTATCTTTGCGCAAAGCTTATCCCAGCCAGAGCGCCATGCGCGGCTCGGCCCCGAAAACGGGGACAAGTCGACCTCTCCAACCCGGTAAGGTGCGGGGCCAGATCCTCCAGCTTCTCTTTCAGGTCGGTTGAAACGGGCGCCGATGCTCTTTGGATCCGGCAGTCTAAGTTGCGGGGTTCGGTATTACGTCGCCGATTGTTGACCAGAATGCTTGATCGGTCGCCAAGCGTCGTTCATCATTGCGGCACAGGTGCATTTCTGGCTCAACGGGAGAATATGTTCATGCGTTACGTCACGAAAGCTGGTGTCTTATGTGCTGTTTTCGGCCTTTCAGCGTGTCAGATCACGCTGCCAGAGACGGAGGCCCGCCCTTCCACGCCGCCTGCTGATTTCGGGGTCTTCGGTTCTGGATTCCCGAACGCCGACGACCCTTGCCGTCGGGCGGGTGAAACCGAGTTCACCAACCAGTTCCTGGACGATGCAGCCGATCTTGTGGCCTGTCCACCCGACTCGGACAAAGCGACCTTCGCCGCGAACTTCCAGGCGCGTGAAATCGCCCGCAGGGATTTCTGGACCCTGTTTTCCGTTCCGCGCCGCTGAGGCCAGGGACCGGGCGCGTCCTGGGTCGCCGTTAAGGAATCGGGGGTGAGGCTCGCGGCAGTCGGATTGCCTTGATCGAGGTTGTTGACGCCTTTGACAGGTGCGTGCGACACTCAATGGTAATTTAGCGCTGGATACGCGCCGTTACTGGGCCACTTGCTATGATGGATGTTTCGGCGCGCAACTGTTTCTGTATTCTCAAACTGCTGACGCTCTGCCTTGCGCTGCTGATCCCGGCAGTGGCGGCAGCGAACGAGAACTTGGCGGATTGGTCCGGAAACTGGGAAACCCGGTGGCGGGATGGCGGGGCGCGCCTGCAGCTTCAGCAGAACGGCAGAGACGTGACCGGCGTCTACCCTCTGCTCGGGGGAGAGATCGAGGGGCGCGCAACTGAACGCACGCTGCGCGGGCGCTGGCGAGAGGGCGAGCGTTCAGGCAACTTCCTCTTCGTGCAGTCGCGCGACGGAGGCAGCTTTGCCGGTCGGTTCGAGTCGGGTGAGTGGTGGACAGGGTTCCGGGCAACCGACGAAACATCAACGCGCATCCCTTTGAACCAGTCTTCGCCAATGGCGACCATGCGAACTTTCCTCACAGCGACCAATCAGGCAGGTCCCGGCAACATAGAGCTGCTTGGCACCGCCGCAGCACTGATACGTCCGAAGGATGGCCTGACCGACGGCGTGGGCAGGCTCGACCACACGCGCAAACTGTTCGAGGTCATCGATCAGCTTACCTTCCGGCTGTGGGATTTGCCGCGCGCACTAGACGAAGATGACTTCACTGTCGAACTGATGCAGGCTGGCACGTCCCAGACGGTCGAGATCGCCTTCCAGCGCCAGAACGGTCGCTGGTTTCTCACGCCGCCCTCCGGGCCGGAGCTTGAAGACATCCGCGACCGGCTACGCATCGCCCGTGGGCGCGAGATAGGGGCGGGGGTCGTCGAGGACACGCGTGCGCTGCGAACCCCGCGCGCCGCGATGATGAACTTCCTGATCGGTTTTCACGAACGCGACGATGGCGGGGTCGCGCGCATTACCGAAACGCTGGATTTGCGCGGGATGAGCCAGGAGCGTGATCCGATGCTCTATGCCAGCTATCTGCGGCTTGTGCTTGACCGTATCGGCCTTGTGATCCCGCAGGAAATCCCGGATGACCCCGATAGCCGCTCGCCCTATGTGCATTTCGAGCATCCCCGAGGCGATATCGTCATTGCCCCGGTCGAAACCGAGGATGGCGTGATCTGGCAGTTCGAGCCCGAGACCTTGCGCAGCATCCGGGCAGTCTACACCGCGCTCGAAGACATGCCGGTTGCCCCCGGACTGGAGCGGCTTGATGCGTTGAATGTGCATTTCGTAATACGGCAGAATATACGGCAATTCGCCCCTGACTTCCTGCTTCCGCTGGGTCCTTTAGAGCGGTGGCAATGGGTTGGTGTCGGCGCAGGGCTTATGCTGGCTGCGCTGGCCGGGTTCGCAGGGAGTGGTCTGTTACTTGGCCTTGGCGCGCGGTTTCGACTGATCGATCGCGAAGTGGCACCGACAATGCATCTGTTGTGCCGCTGGGCGCTGCGATTCCTGTTCGCCGGCGTTGTGATTGTAGCGGTCACCAAGCTTCTGGGTCTGCCGGATATCTTCGCGACTGCATTGAAGTCAATCGGATGGAGCTTCGTCATCATCAGCGGCGTGGTGCTTGGCTGGCAACTGATCGGCTGGCTCGCCTGGCGCAACGCGCAGGCCGAGCGCATTGCCGGGCACAATCTGATCTTGGTCTCGTTGGCCTCGGGTCTCGCGCGAATCTTCCTGGTGATTGGCGGCGGCCTTTTGCTGGCAAACCTGTTGGCGCTTCCGGTTGCCGGGGTCATAGCCGGTTTCGGCATCGGGGGTCTGGCTGTCGCGCTGGCCGCGCAGCCCACGCTGATGAATATCCTCGCCGGTTTCACGCTTTATGCCGACCGGCCCGTTTCCGTGGGGGATTTCTGCCGTTTTGGCGACACCATGGGAACAGTCGAGGCGATCGGCCTGCGCTCCACGCGGTTGCGCACCCTTGACCGGACAGTGATTTCGGTGCCGAATTCGCAATTTCTCGACATGCAGATCGAGAATTTCGCGCGCCGCGATCAGATGCGCTTCGCCACCACTTTGCAGTTGCGCTATGAGACGACGCCGGACCAACTGCGCTATGTCCTGACCGAGCTTCGCAAGCTGCTGATCGCGCATCCGATGGTGTTTTCCGACCCGATCCGTGTGCGCTTCATGGGGTTTGGCGAGCATTCGCTGGACATCGAGATCTTTGCCTATATCACGGCGTCCGATATGGACACGTTCACGGCAGCGCGCGAAGATATCCTGCTGCGGATGATGGCCATGGTGGAAGAGGCCGGCGCACAATTCGCCTTCCCCTCGATGGTGCATTACAATGCCGACGACACCCCGCCAGATACGCAGCGCAAGGCCAAGGCCGAGGCTACCGTCAACGAGTGGCGCGCGTGCGAAGACCTGCCGTTCCCGGATTTCGAGTGGCAAACCAAGGCAGAACTGAGCAACACGCTTACCTGGCCCCCCGAAGGCTCGGTGCAGCGTCCGAAACGTCGTGACACCGGCTGACTACGCCATCCGCGGCGTCACTGAAGACAACTCCATCGAAAATTCTGCGCGCCCGTGGAATAGTTCTTGCCTGATCACTTTTCACTGGTAACCTTTCAATCAGAAATTGATTGGGAGAATGAGGTTTACCGTGCACGTTTTCAAAGCCTCTTCGGTCCTGATTCTCCTGTCACCACTGGCCGCCTTCGCGCAAATACCTGAGGCCGAGCCAAGCCGCGGTGCGCACGGGCTGACGCTTCCCGCTACCTTCACCGGGGTGCTGCCATGTGCCGATTGTCCGGGAATTCGTCACCATCTCGATCTGTGGCCCGGGGGCGGCTTTGCTCTGCAGCGGGAGTACCTCGAGAAGGATCGCACCAAGGATGTGCTTGGGCGCTGGCATGTCGACCCGCAGCGCAATGCACTGGTGTTGTCTGCACCCGCCGCGCCGGAGTGGCAGATCCTGGGCAACGGTCATCTGCGCCTCTTGGACAGCGCTGGTGAACCGATCGACTCGGAGCTCCCGTATGAGCTTGAGCCCGGCGCGCTGGACCCGTTCGATCTGGCAATGCCGATGACCGGCGAGTTCATGTATTTCGCCGATGCCGGGCTTTTCACCGAATGCATGACCGGCCAGCGCTTTCCAGTGCTGATGCAGGACGGCTATCTGGAGCTTGAACGGGCATATCTGGAGGCAGAGCTTCCTCCGCAAGCACCACTTCTGGCCCGACTTGATGGCCAGATCGCAGAGGCGGAGCAGATGGAAGGGCCGCCGCGCCGGTCCCTGACGGTCGATCGGCTGCACCATGTCACACCGGGCGGGGCCTGCGCGACGGCGCGCGCGCCTGCCGAGGTGATCAACACCTACTGGCGGATCACCGAGATCGGCGACCGGGACCTGAGGGTCGAACCGCAAGGGCGCGAACCCTATCTGTTGCTGCTGCCGGGCGACGAAGCCCGCTTCTCGGCCACTGTGGGTTGCAACATGATGATGGGCAGCTATGCGCGTGACGAGGACGCGCTCGAATTCGGCGCGGTTGCCATGACGATGATGGCCTGCCCGCCGGATCTGGATGAGCTTGAAACCGCGATGCGTGACGTTCTGGATGCCGTCACCAGCCATGACAGCGATGGACATGTCTTGCGGCTGCGCGACGAGGCCGGGCATGTCCTTGCCCGAGTGCGGGCCGTTCACACCCCGCATCGCTAACCCTTTACCTTTTTCACGAGTTCAAGGAGAAGTTGAAATGTGCACGGCTTGTTGCGACCCCATACTGGCGCAGGCCGCGGGGATTGACCCCTGCCACTGCGGCGCGCCCTACACGCAGGACGCATTCCGGCGGATCGAGGCAGACCTGACCCGTCGGCAGATGCTGGGCGGCACGGCGGCCGTGCTGGGCATGTTCGCTGGCTTTGGCCTCGCCCCCGAAGAGGTGCGCGCCCAGACACCGGGCCGCCCGCTGCTGCTGACCAACCTGCGCTACTTCGACGGCGAGACGCTCGAGATGCACGAAGGCCGCGACATCCTGATCGAGGGCAACCGGATTACCGCGCTGGTCGCCGCCGGTGACGGCCCCGAGGACGCCGAGCGCATCGATTGCGGGGGCCGGTCGGTTATTCCGGGGCTGATCGATGCGCATTGGCACGCGACGCTTGTGGGCGTCAGCATGGTCGCCGCGGCAACGCAGGATATCGGTTTCGTGCATCTGATGGCCGGGCGCCAGGCGGGTGGGACGCTCATGCGCGGGTTTACCACCGTGCGTGACCTGGGCGGGCCGTCCTTCGGGCTTAAGATGGCCATCGACCGAGGAATCGTCTCAGGGCCGCGGATCTTCCCCTCGGGCGCGATGATCTCGCAAACCTCTGGGCATGGGGATTTCCGCTTCCTGAACGAGTTGCCGCGCTTCCCCGATACACCGGCAAATTACATCGAGCGCCAGGGGGTTGCATTGGTCGTCGATGGGGCTGACATGGTGCTACGCGCGACCCGCGAGCAGTTGATGAAGGGCGCAAGTCAGATCAAGATCATGGCCGGGGGCGGCGTTTCCTCGCTCTATGATCCGCTCGACAGCATCCAGTTCACCGAGCGCGAGATGCGCGCAGCCGTCGAGGCGGCCGAGGACTGGGGCACCTATGTCTGCTCGCATGTCTACACCCCGGGCGGCATCCGCCGTGCCATATCGGCGGGCGTCAAATCCATCGAGCACGGCCAACTGGCCGATGATGAAACGGCTCAGATCATGGGGGGCGAGGGTGTCTGGTGGTCGATCCAGCCATTTCTGGATGACGAGGACGCCAACCCGAAGGACGACCCGGTGCAACGCCAGAAGCAACTCGAAGTGGCGGCCGGCACCGAACGCGCCTTTGAGCTTGCCGCGCGACACAATGTGCCGCTCGCCTTCGGCACCGATATCCTGTTCAACCCGGCCGGTGTGACGAGCCAGGGGCGGCAACTGGCGAAATTCGCCCGCTTCATGTCCCCGCTCCAGGCGCTGCGCACCGCCACCGGGGCGGCGGGCCAGTTGCTGGGCATGTCCGGGGACCGTGCGCCCTATGACGGGCGGCTGGGCGTGATCTCCGAGGGGGCTCTGGCCGATCTGCTGGTGGTCGATGCCGACCCTGAAGACGGGCTCGACTTTCTGGACGATCCCGAGGGGCGCATCAATCTGATCATGAAGGACGGGCGCATCGCCAAGGACAGTCTGACGACCTGATTGCCGGAAAAGGGACACATCATCATGAGACAATTCAAGACTGCCATCGCCTCGGCGCTTGCCGCGCTGTGTCTGACGGGGGCCGCGCAGGCCCAGGACGCGCCCGAGACCGTGTTCCAGATCACCCCGTATGTCTGGGCCTCGGGTCTGGGCGGGGATATAACGCCCTTTACCGGCGCCCCCACGGTATCGGTCAGCAAGTCCTTCACCGACCTCCTCGGGGATCTCGACGCGGCATTCTTCATCTCGGCCTATGCGCGGCATGGCAATCTGGTCTTCATGGGGGATTTCAGTACTTCGTCGTCGTCACGCAGCGGCGCGATCCCGGCGCCCCCAGCGCTGGCAGGGCTGCCCGCGACGGGCAAGATGCGCCAGACCTCGGTCACGGCGCTGGGGGGCTATCGGGTCGCTTCGACGCCGGACGCGACATTCGACATCCTTGGCGGTCTACGGCACTGGCGCGTGCGCGGCGCGGTGGACGTTGCGCAAGTGGGGGCGGCATCGCGCAGCGTCAATTTCACTGACCCGATCATCGCCGCGCGCGCCAATTTCCAGATTGCGCCGGGCTGGTCGGCCCTGCTCTATGCCGATCTTGGCGGCTTCGGGGTCGGGTCGCGCCTGACCGGGCAATTGCTGGGGACAGTGAATTATCAGCTTCGCGATAATACCTTCCTGTCGGCAGGCTACCGGCATCTGCATGTGGATTACCGTTCTGGCGGCACGCGGTTCGACATGCGCATGAGCGGGCCGATCTTTGGCGCCACCATCCGGTTCTGAAGACCGTTGCATGACTGCGTGAAGCTGGCTAGTGTTATGGTATAACTCATTTCCAGCCGGGGGAGCAGACATGCACCTGACCACCAGATTCGCGTGTGGAGCCCTGTGTGCCGCAACGCTCTTCATCGCCGATATCGCGCAGGCCTGCACGCGAGCAGTCTATCTTGGCCCCGAGGATCGCGTGCTCACGGGTCGGAGCATGGACTGGAAACTGCCCATGGTCAGCAATCTGTGGGCCATGCCGCGCGGGATCGCCCGCGATGGTGCCGCGGGCGAACGGTCGGCCGAATGGGTCTCCGAATATGGCAGTCTGGTGACCACGGGCTATGACATCGCGACAGCCGACGGCATGAACGAGGCCGGGCTTGTCGTGAACCTGCTCTGGGAGGTTGAGGCGACCTACCCGGAAGACGATGGCGAGGCCCCCCGCGTCTCGCTCTCGATCTTCCCGCAATACCTGCTCGATCGCTACGCCAGCGTGGCCGAGGCGGTGACCGATCTGCGCGAAAACCCGGTTCTTGTCGCAGGCGGCCAGGTTCCGGTGGGCCCGCCGGGCCGCGAGGCCACGGTCCATGTCTCGCTCTCGGACGCCACCGGCGATAGCGCCATCATCGAATTCGTCGACGGTGAAATGGTGATCTGGCACGACCGCGCCTTTCAGGTGATGACCAACGAGCCGACCTTTGACCGCCAGCGCGCCATACTCGAATACTGGCAAGGGGTGAACCCGCGCGAGTTCCTGCCCGGCACGGTGCGCGCCACCGATCGTTTCGTGCGCGCGAGCTTCTACATCAACGCCGTGGTGCAAAGCGACGATCCCCGCATTGCGGCCGCCTCGGTCTTTAGCGTGATCCGCCAGACCTCGGTGCCCTGGGGAATATCGGTCGCCGACCAGCCGAACCTGTCCACCACCCGCTGGCGCGTCGTGGCCGACCACAAGGACCTGCGATATCATGTCGAATCGGTGATCTCGCCCAGCGTCTTCTGGGTCGATATCGAAAACCTCGACCTGTCCGAAGGGGCCGATATCCGCAAACTCGATCTGGGCATGGACATGGAGCGCATCCTGACCGGCGAAGTCTCGGCCAAGTTCGAACCCGCCGAGTCCTTCGTCTTCCAGGCCGCTGACTGAGCTTGCCGGCCCAGGCTTCATACACCCTGCCTATTCCGCTGTGGACGGCCGTTGCGCCGCTGATCACACTGGCGCTTGTTGCGGCGGTGCACCTGATCTGGGGCGGCGCGATGCCGGGCTGGATGATCCTGCCAGCCGCGGGCCTCTTGTTCGCAACGGTCTTTTCGGCTGTGCACCACGCTGAAACTATCGCGCACCGGTTGGGTGTTCCCTATGGCGCGATCCTGCTGGCCGTGGCCGTGACCATCATCGAGGTGGCCCTGATCGTGTCGATCCTGCTGGGCGCACCGCCCGGCACGTCCGAGATTGCGCGCGACACGGTCTTTGCCGCCATCATGATCGTGCTGAACGGGATCGTCGGTTTGTGTCTGCTGACCGGTGGCGTGCGCTTTCACGAACAGCGGTTTCAGCCGCGCGGAGCCACGGCGGCGCTGGGGGTACTGGCGACTGTGGCCGTGCTGGCGCTGGTGCTGCGGCAATCTCCCCCTTTTTAACCGGGCGCATCCGTAGAATTCACGCAGCCATTTTCAGTTTCATGGCGGGTGTGATGCCGCCGATGCCCATGTTGGGGCGGTCGTTGTTGTAAGTCCATAGCCATTGCGTGGCCTGATCCTGTGCCTCCTCGATGCTTTCGATGATGTATTGGTCCAGCCA
>LFIK01001143.1_pt1 | contig 20675 bp, 16 predicted proteins | sample 643401 | NCBI WGS metagenome assembly LFIK01 (sample SAMN03777447, study PRJNA286221) | soda lake metagenome | biome: soda lake; feature: Kulunda steppe; material: water; isolation source: sample T5-Br brine of Lake Tanatar-5 | place: Russia: Kulunda steppe | collected 2010-07
GCGGGGAGGGAATGAGGGTGGGGAGAAAGGTTGATGCAGATGATCGCCGTCGCGGAATGGGGAAATCGGGGTCACCCCACCCTTGATCCCTCCCCTGAGGGGAGGGAAATCGCGCCCTGGATGAAGCGCGCGCCCGAACCTCCCTCCCCAGCGGGGAGGGAATGAGGGTGGGGAGAAAGGTCGATGCAGATGATCGCCGTTGCGGAATGGGGGAGCCGGGTTCACCCCACCCTTGATCCCTCCCCTGAGGGGAGGGAAATTGCGCCCTGCATGAAGCGCGCGCCCGAACCTCCCTCCCCAGCGGGGAGGGAATTTGCAGGCTCAGCAATGCCACCAGGAATAAGATGCCATGATCACCAAACATTCCTCCCCCGATGCCCTCGACCATCTCGGTGATGCGATCGCGCGGGCGACCCAGGATCTGCCGCTGGTGCGGCTCGGGGGGCGCGTCAGTGCCGTGACGCCGGGATTCTACCGGGTGGACGGGCTGTCGCCCTTCCTCAAACTGGGCGAGCGGGTCGTTCTTTCCGGCGGTGCCGATGCGGGGGCGCAGATCGGCGAAGTGGTGCGGATCGACGCCGCCGGGGCGACGGTGAAACCCTTCGAGGGGGCCGTCGATGCCCGGCTCGGGACCCGGGCATGGCGGATGGAGGCGGTGTCGCTGCATCCGCATCCGCTATGGCGGGGCCGGGTCATCGACGCGCTGGCCAATCCGATCGACGGCGGCGCTGCCTTGCCGCTCGGCGAGCGGCGTGTGTTTCCCTTCTGCGAGCCGCCTCCGGCGATGAACCGGGCGCGGGTGGGCGGTCACCTTCCTACGGGGGTGCGGATCGTCGATCTGTTCACGCCGCTCTGCGCAGGACAACGTATCGGCATCTTCGCCGGGTCCGGCGTGGGCAAGTCCACCATGCTCTCGATGCTCGCGGGTGCGGAAGGTTTCGACACGGTGGTGATCGCATTGGTGGGCGAGCGCGGACGCGAGGTGCGCGAATTCCTCGAGGAAACGCTGGGCGAGGCCCGTTCCAAGGCGGTGATGGTGGTCTCGACCGGTGACGAGAGCCCGATGATGCGGCGTCTTGCCCCCAATACCGCCATGGCGGTGGCGGAGTATTTCCGTGATCGCGGGGAGAAGGTGCTGATGATCGTCGATTCGGTCACGCGCTACGCCCATGCCGCCCGCGACGTGGCGCTGGCTGCAGGCGAGCCCGCCGTCTCGCGCGGCTTCCCGCCGAGCGTGTTCAGCGATCTGCCGCGTCTCTTGGAGCGCGCCGGGCCGGGATTCGAGGGCGGCGGCAGCATTACCGGTCTGTTTTCCGTGCTGGTCGATGGGGATGATCACAACGACCCCGTGGCCGACAACATCCGCGGCACGCTCGACGGCCATATCGTGCTCGACCGTACCATCGCCGATCGCGGGCGCTTTCCCGCCATGGATCCGCTCGGCTCGATCTCGCGGCTGGCCCGCAAGGTCTGGAGTGCGGAGGAGCAGGGCGTGGTGCGCCGGTTCCTCGCCCTCGTCGCCCGATTCGAGGAAACCCGCGATCTGCGCCTGATGGGCGGCTACCAGCCCGGCCATGATCCCGATCTCGACCAGGCGGTGACCATCGTGCCGCGCCTCTACGACGCCCTGCGCCAGGACCCCGCCTCGCCGCGCAGCCGCGATCCGTTTCGCGAGATCGCCGGCATGTTGCAGCAGCAGGCTTGAGCGAGGGTATGCCTCCAAACGAAAACGGGGCGCCCAGGCGGGTGCCCCGTTCCTTTGATATCGTGATCATCGCGGCGCCGACCGCCGCGATGATCCCGCCCGGTCTCAGCCCTTGACGCCGGCCTGGGCGGCGACTTCGGCGGCGAAGTCGCCCTCTTCCTTCTCGATGCCCTCGCCGAGCGCGTAGCGCACGAAACCGGTGAGCGTCACCGGCGCGCCGGCCTTGCTCTCGGCTTCCTTGAGCACCTGCGCCACGGTCTTGGAGGTGTCGTGGACGAAGGGCTGGTCGAGCAGGGTGACTTCCTTGAGATAGGATTTCACGCCGCTCTCGACGATCTTGGCCATGACATGATCGGGCTTGCCGGCATTCTTCTCGCGCAGAATGGCCGATTCACGCTCGATCGTGGCCGCATCGACGCCCGACGCATCGACCGCGATCGGATTGACCGCAGCCACGTGCATGGCGATCTGGCGCCCGAGCGTGTTGAGGAAGTCCTTGTCGCCGGCGGATTCGAGCACGACGAGCACGCCGATCTTGCCAAGACCCTCGGCCACGGCGTTGTGCATGTAGGCGGCGACGACGCCTTCCTTGGCCGCGACCTTCTCGACGCGACGCAGGGTCATGTTCTCGCCGATCGTGGCGATCAGTTCCTTGACCGTGTCCTCGACGCTGGCGCCGCCGGCGAGCTTGGCCGCCTGCAACGCTTCGAGGCTGCCGTCGGTCGCGAGCGCGGCTTGCGCCGTGGCGCTCACGAAGCCCTGGAACTGCTCGTTGCGGGCGACGAAGTCGGTCTCGGAATTTACCTCGACCACGGCGGCCTCGGAGCCGGAAATGGCGATGCCGACCAGGCCTTCGGCGGCGACGCGCCCGGCCTTCTTGGCGGCCTTGGCCAGACCCTTGGTGCGCAGCCAGTCGACGGCGGCTTCGATGTCACCGTCGGTCTCGCCGAGGGCCTTCTTGCAGTCCATCATGCCTGCGCCGGTCTTGTCGCGCAGTTCCTTCACCAGAGCGGCGGAAATGTTCGCCATGGCTCGTCCTTTCCTGATCATGGGGGAACCCGGCGCCATGCATTGGCCGCCGGGTTACACAAACGGAATCAAAATCGATGCTTCGGCGCGCGCGCCTCGGGGGGCGTCGCGCGCGTAACAGGGTGCCGGAGGCGCAGCACGCGCCGATGACACCCGTATGACGCCAGGCCTTACGCGGCGGCTTCTTCGATCAGCGACTTCGCCTGGGCGACCCAGCCGTTCTGCGTGATCTTGCCGTTGAGCTTGAGATCGGCATCGAGCTTCTCGATATCGGCCTCGGTCATCGCCGCGATCTGCCAGTAGTGGAAGATGCCACCGTCGTTGAGCGTGGTCTCGAGCTCGGGGCCGACGCCGTTCAGCTTGGTCAGATCGTCCGGCGCGCCACGCGGGGCGGCGAGCGCCTCGAACGTGTCGGTCTGCTCGGAGCTCGTCGCGACCTCCGCCGGCAGTTCCTCGACGACCGGGGCCTCGGAGGCACCGATATCGACGCCGACATCGCCCTGGCCGCGCGAAATGCCGTCGATCGCCGCGCGGGCGATCAGGTCGCAATACAGCGCGATGGCGCGGGCCGCGTCGTCATTGGCGGGAACCGGGAAGGCGATGCCGTCGGGGTCGCAATTGGTATCGACCACCGCCGCGACGGGGATGCCGAGACGCTGGGCTTCCTTGATGGCGAGCTGCTCTTTGTTGGTATCGATCACGAAGATCAGATCCGGAACGCCGCCCATGTCCTTGATGCCGCCGAGTGCGCGCTCGAGCTTTTCCTTCTCGCGGGCGAGCATCAGGCGCTCTTTCTTGGTCAGGCCCTGGCCGCCGCCCTCGAGGATCTCGTCGACCTTGCGCAGGCGCGAGATCGAGCCGGAGATCGTCTTCCAGTTGGTCAGCATGCCGCCGAGCCAGCGGGCATTGACATAATACTGGGCCGAGCGGCGCGCCGCATCCGCGACGGCGTCCTGCGCCTGGCGCTTGGTGCCGACGATCAGCACGCGGCCGCCCTTGGCCACCGTGTCGCTCACGGCCTGCAGGGCGCGATACAAAGCCGGCACGGTCTGGGCCAGATCGATGATGTGGATGTTGTTGCGGGTGCCGAAGATGTAGGGAAGCATCTTCGGGTTCCAGCGGTGGGCCTGGTGGCCGAAATGGGCGCCAGCTTCGAGAAGCTGACGCATCGAGAAATCGGGAAGCGCCATTCGTTCTACTCCGGTTTGTCCTCCGCGAAGCAGTGAACCGGCCGCCATCGACCGGTCACCGGGACATGAGCCAGCTTGCCGGGAAGGCCCGCTGACTTCGGCTCCGCGTGTGTGATGGGCGCGCCTATACGCGTTCGCGCCGGTGATTGCAAGCGTTTCGGCGTGCTCATGCGCGGCACGGGTGCCGCAAGCAGCCCGGCGACGCCGCCCTACAGCATGCTCGGCAGCACCCGGTCCGGCGGACGGTGGCCGTCGGTGAAGCTGCGGATGTTCACGATGACCTTCTCGCCCATGTCGATCCGGCCCTCCACCGTGGCCGATCCCATATGCGGCAACAGCACCACCTTGCCCGCCCGGGCGAGCTTGACGAGGCGCGGATTGACCGCCGGCTCCTGCTCGAACACGTCGAGACCGGCGCCGGCCAGCGCGCCCTGCTCGATCAGGCGCGCCATGGCGTTCTCGTCGATGATCTCGCCGCGCGCCGTGTTCACGAGCATCGCTTCCGGCTTCATCAGCTTGAGATGCCGGGCGGAGAGCAGGTGATAAGTGGCCGGCGTGTGCGGGCAGTTGACCGAGACGATGTCCATGCGTGCCAGCATCTGGTCGAGGGAATCCCAATAGGTGGTATCGAGCTCTTCCTCGATGGCCGGCGCCACGCGGCGGCGGTTGTGGTAGTGGATCGACAGACCGAAAGCCCTGGCCCGGCGCGCCAGGGCCGTGCCGATCCGGCCCATGCCGACGATCCCGAGCCGTTTTCCGGTGATGCGATGCCCCAGCATCCAGGTCGGGGCCCAGCCGGCCCATTCGACATCGTCGGGAATGATGCGCGCCCCCTCGGCGATGCGCCGCGCCACGGCCAGGATCAGCGCCATGGTCATGTCGGCGGTGTCGTCGGTGAGGACGCCGGGTGTGTTGGTGACGGTGATGCCGCGCGCCAGCGCCGCTTCGACGTCGATGTGATCGACGCCGGTTCCGAAATTGGCGATCAGTTTCAGATTCTCGCCGGCTTCCGCGATCAACCGGGCATCGATCCGGTCGGTCAGGGTCGGCACCAGCACATCCGCCCGGCGGACGGCTTCGACCAGGGCCTCCCGGTTCATCGGCACGTCCTCGATGTTCAGCTGCGTGTCGAACAATTCCCGCATGCGCGTTTCGATGGCGCCGGGCAGGCGGCGCGTGACGACGACGTGTGGCTTCTTGCGGTTGGGCATCGCTTCTCGTCCTCAGCCTGGCGCCGGGTCGCTGCCGGCGATTCTTCATCTGGCGTTAACCGGGATTCATCGATAACAGGAGCCGGGCCCGCATGCGAGCATGCAGGCCATCCATGCTTCTCTAGCCAGAGATACCGGCAAAACGCAATCACGTGCCGGTCCTCTCCCTTGTGAGGTCGAAGCTCGCGACGATGATCGAGACCGTCATGCCCCATCATCCGCGCAGCCGCACGATGCGCATCCTCGCCTGCTTTCTCGGCGCCGTTCTGTTTTCGGGCCTGCTCGCCCTGCCCGGCCTGATCACGAAACCCGCCATCGCCCAGACCAGCATCGGCCCCGAAACCCGGTTGCCGCTGCCCCGTTACGTCAGTCTGAAGACCGACCGGGTCAATCTGCGCGAGGGGCCCTCGACCGATCACGGCACCCGCTGGGTCTATCAGCGCGCGGGCCTGCCCGTCGAGATCATCGCCGAATTCGACAATTGGCGACGCATCCGCGACCCGGAAGGCGCTGACGGCTGGGTCTGGCATTCGCTGCTCTCGGGGCGGCGTACGGCCATGGTCGTCCCCTGGGAGCGGGGAAACGGGGTGATCGTACCCATGCACGAGCGCGCGGATGCCCAAGCGCGGATCGTGGCGCGCCTCGAGGCCGGCGTCCTCGCGAGCGTCAGCCGCTGCGTCGAGGGCTGGTGCCGGCTCGCCGTCGCCGACGGGCCGCGCAGCGAGATCATCGGTTTCGTGGAACAGGAAAAGCTCTGGGGCGTCTATCCGGACGAATCCTTCGACTGACGCGAAAGCCGCCGGGCGTCCATGGATGCTGCCTTGGGGATGCTGCCTTGGGGATACTGCCTTGCGGATACTACCTTGGCGGAATGGGTGCCTCCCGGGCGCGTAACCGCCGAGAACGCCACCCTTGCGCCTTGACGTAGAGGGTCTAACTTGCGCAAAGCTCCGGGTTTGTCGTACTTGTGCGGTGCAAATCGCGGCGCGATACCGGCGTCGTCCCCGCGACGCCATCCCCAACGAAGGTGCCTGCACCATCATGCTGAAGACCCGCCTCATTCCCTGCCTCGACGTCAAGGACGGCCGTGTGGTCAAGGGTGTCCAGTTCGTCGATCTGCGCGATGCCGGTGATCCGGTCGAATGCGCCCTCGCCTATGATGCGGCGGGCGCGGACGAATTGTGCTTCCTCGACATCACCGCCAGCCACGAGGATCGCGGCATCCTGCTCGATGTGGTGAGCCGCACGGCGGAAGCCTGCTTCATGCCGCTCACCGTGGGTGGGGGCGTGCGCAGCATCGAGGATATCCGCGCGCTGCTGCTGGCAGGCGCCGACAAGGTCTCGATCATGACCGCGGCGGTGAAGGATCGCGATTTCGTGCGGCGCGCCGCCGAGAAATTCGGCGTGCAGTGCATCGTCGTCGCCATCGACGCCAAGCGGGTCTCCGGGCCCGGCGAGCCGCCGCGCTGGGAAATCTTCACCCATGGCGGTCGCAATCCCACCGGGATCGACGCCATCGCCTATGCGCGGGAAGTCGCCGATCTCGGCGCCGGCGAACTGCTCGTCACCTCGATGGATCGCGACGGCACCAAGTCCGGCTATGATCTCGAACTGATGCGCACCATTTGCGAAACCGTCTCGGTGCCGGTCGTCGCCTCGGGCGGTGTCGGCACGCTCGATCATCTGGTCGAGGGCGTGCGTGACGGGGGCGCCAATGCGGTGCTCGCGGCCTCGATCTTCCATTTCGGTGAATACACGATCGGTGAGGCCAAGCGCGCCATGGCCGATGCCGGGCTGGCGGTGCGGCTCGATGCCTGAGGAGCGGGGAATGGCCGATTTCACCCTGGAGCGACTGGCTGCCATCGTCGCCGAACGGGCCAGGGCACCGGTCGCGGAATCCTATACCGCGCGCCTGGCGCAGGACCCTGCCCGCGCGGCGAAGAAATTCGGCGAGGAGGCGGTCGAGGCGGTGATCGCGGCGATCGAGAATGACCCGAAAGCATTGATCGCCGAAAGCGCTGATGTGCTCTATCATCTCATGGCCTTGCTGGAGGCGCGCAACGTGCCGCTTGAGGCTGTCATGGCGGAGCTCGCACGGCGCACGGCGCAATCGGGCCTCGCGGAGAAGGCCGCGCGCGGTCACAAGGCCTGAGCCGGGACGGGTCGCGATGAACGAGAAGCTCGCCGAGGAAATCGGAGAACGCAGCGCCGAAGCGTCGGTATCGCCCTATCGCACCTTCTCGCGCGAGGAATGGGCGGGCCTGCGCGCCGATCAGCCGATGACGCTGACGGGCGACGAGGTCATGCAGCTGCAATCGCTCAATGATCCGATCTCCCTCGACGAGGTGATCGCCATCTATCTGCCGCTCTCGCGCCTGCTCTCGCTCTATGTGGCCGCCACACAGGGGCTGTTTCGCGCCACACAGCGCTTCCTGATGGCGGAAAACGAGCGCAAGTCGCCCTATATCATCGGCGTGGCCGGCTCCGTCGCCGTGGGCAAATCGACCACCGCACGTGTTCTCAAGGCGCTGCTGGCACGCTGGCCGAACACGCCCAAGGTCGATCTCGTCACCACGGACGGATTCCTGCTGCCCAATGCGGAGCTGCGCCGGCAGGGGCTGATGGAGCGCAAGGGCTTTCCGGAGAGTTATGATACCGGCAAGCTGCTGCGCTTTCTCAACGCCATCAAGTCCGGGCGGGCGGAAGTGGCAGCACCGCTGTATTCGCACCTCGTCTATGACGTCGTGCCGGGTGAGGAGGTGGTGATCGACCGCCCCGACATCCTCATCGTCGAGGGCCTGAACGTGCTGCAGCCCGCACGCATGCCCCGCGACGGCAAGGCCGTGCCCTTCGTCTCCGATTTCTTCGATTTCTCGATCTATCTCGATGCGCCCGAGCAGGATCTGCAGCGCTGGTATGTGGATCGTTTCCTGCGCCTGCGCCACACCGCCTTCCGGGATCCGAAATCCTATTTCCACCGTTATGCCGAGCTCGACGAAACGGCGGCGATCGATGTCGCCAACGGTCTGTGGAACCGGATCAATCTCGTCAATCTGCGCGAGAACGTGCTGCCCACCCGCCAGCGCGCCAGCCTGATCCTGCGCAAGGGCGCCAGCCACCATATCGAGGAAGTGGCGCTGCGCCGGCTGTGAGCGGAGCGCAGACGCCATCTCCATCGTGTCGAAATTTCCTCACCGCAGGGCTTGCGTCGGGCGCGGTTTCGCGCAGTTTTGACAGCTGAGCGAACGCGCCGTCCTCTGTTGGCGGCGACAAGAAACGTGCGGGGAATCCATGCAGATCGAACATCCATACCTCCTCTTCCTGGGCGATGCCCGCGATGCACTTGCCGCCAAGACCGGGCTCGGGATCGTCGACTGGCGCCCGGAATGGTGCATCGGCCAGATGCGGCTGCCCGGCTGCAACGCGGATGCGAAGCTGCCCGACATGAATCCACGCGAAGCCGCCGAGAAGGGCGTCAGGACCATGGTGATCGGCGTCGTCAATGCCGGCGGCGTGCTGCCCGAGGATTGGGTGTCGATCATCGTCGATGCGCTCGAAGCCGGGCTCGACGTCGCCTCGGGCCTGCATATGCGGCTGGGTGACATCCCCGAGATCGCGGCGGCGGCGCAGCGCAACGGGCGCAAGCTCCACGACGTGCGCATGAGCAACGAGCGCTTCGCCACCGGCAAGGGCGACAAGCGCCCCGGCATGCGGCTTTTGACCGTGGGGACGGATTGCTCGGTCGGCAAGAAATATACCGCGCTCGCGCTGGAAAAAGGCATGCGCGAGGCCGGTTTCGATGCCGATTTCCGCGCCACCGGCCAGACCGGCGTGTTCATTTCCGGGCGCGGCGCGGCGATCGACGCGGTGGTGGCCGATTTCATCTCCGGGGCGGTGGAATGGATTTCGCCGGCAGCGGAGCCCGACCATTGGGACATGATCGAAGGCCAGGGATCACTCTTCCACCCCTCCTTCGCCGGCGTCTCGCTCGGCCTGCTGCACGGCGCTCAGCCGGATGCCTTCGTCGTCTGCCACGAGCCGACGCGGCGCAACATGCGCGGGGTGAATACCCCGCTCCCCACCATCGGCGACGTCATCCACATGACCATCGCCTGCGGTCGCCTGACCAATCCCGCCATCCGCTGCGTCGGTATCGCCGTGAACACGCAGGCGCTGGACGAGGCAGCGGCCCGGGCCGAGCTCGCGCGGATCGAGACGGTGTATGGTTTGCCGGCAACCGATCCGGTGCGTTTCGGCGTGACGCCGATCGTGGACGAGATCAGGAAGAGCTTCGCCTGAAGGGCTGCGAAAGAAACGGGCCGCGCCTGATGGCGCGGCCCGCACGGGACCCGAACGTTTCGGGAGTGAGCATGGCGCAAGGGTCCCGCATGCGAAAGGCGGGAATGCGCCTCAGCTCGTCGGCACAGGGTTGAAGAAGGACGACCAGGCGCTGTTGCTGTAGCTCGTGGGAGCCCAGGTCGATCCGCCGGATGTGGTGCCCGTCGTCGTGCCGGTTTCGGTTTCGCAATCCTCCTCCGGCTGGCTCGCGCTCGGCTGGCTCTGCCCGTTCTGCGGGAAGGGCTTGGGCTGATACGGCACGACCGGTGGCGAAGCCGGGGTGGCCGGCTGATCCTCCTCGGCCGCGGTGTCGTCCGTGCTGGCCGCGTCCTCGGGACCATAGGTCTGGATCTTCTCCCAGGCCTTTTGCGCCAGCTTCCCGATGGAGAAGCGACCATCCTCGTCGATATCGACGAAGGCGCCGAGCTCGTCCTTGCTGATCCGCTGGTCGATCCCGGCGATCTCGCCGAAGAGCTTGTCGGTGAGGCTCTGGCCGGGAAGATCGCGTCCGAGGAAGAGGAAGGATTCCTTCAACAGGTTGCGGAATTGCTCCGCATTCATCTTCCCGTCATCGCCGGCGAAGCTGGCGAAATGCGTCTTCACCTCACCCATGATCTCGCGCAAAGCCTCGTCGAGCTTCGTATTCGTGATCATCTTCGGCGAACCGCTGGTGGCATATTCCTCCAGCGCCTCGATCAGGTCGTCGACCGCGACCGGCCCGCCGTCGCCGAGCCCGTCGAGGATGGCCTGGGCCTTCACCGAGGAGATGTTGAAGGCCTGCATCAGTTCGGAGAGGCTGAGCGCCCCGTCGGCGCCGGCCAGCATGTGCAGATCATCGCTCAGGGTGCCCAGACCGACCCGGTTGGGGTCATGCGACATGGAGTTCTGGGTGATGTGCGATCCGACATTCGGATAGGCGCTGTTGGGCGAGACGCCGCCGGTATAGGCGTCTGGGTCGGCATCGGTGCCGCTGCTGCCGCCAGTCCCGCTGGTGCCGTTGCTGCCGCTGGTGCCATTGTTCGACCCGGTGCTGCCGCCGTTCTGCGTGTTGTCCGCATTGCCGGAGCCCGAAGCCGGCGCATCGCCATAGGTCGCGATCTTGTCCAGCAGTTTCTGGGTCATCTGGCCAATCGAGAAGCGACCGTCATCATCGATATCGACGAAGGCGCCGAGCTCATCCTTGCCGATCAGCTCATCGACACCAGCCAGCGCACGAAATGCCTTGTTCAGATTGGCGTCGCTGGGCATGTCCTCGCCGAGGAAGGAAAGCCCTTCCTTCACCAGATCCTTGAACCGGGTGGCGTCCATCTTCCCGTTCTCATCGGCGAAGCTGGCGAAATGCGTCTTCACCTCGCCCATGATGGTGCGCAAAGCCTCGTCGAGCTTGGTGTTGGTGAGCATCTTCGGCGAGCCGCTGGTGGCGTATTCCTCGAGCTTCTTGATCAGGTCGTCGACCTTGACCGGTCCGCCGTCACCGAGCCCGTCGAGGATGGCCTGGGCCTTCACCGAGGAGATGTTGAAGGCCTGCATCATCTCGGAGAGGCTGAGCGCCCCGTCGGCGCCGGCCAGCATGTGCAGGTCATCGCTCAGGGTGCCCAGTCCAACCCGGTTGGGGTCGTGCGACATGGAGTTCTGGGTGATGTGCGATCCGACATTCGGATAGGCGCTGTTGGGCGAGACGCCGCCGGTATAGCCGCCGGTTGCGGATTCCGTGGTGTTGCCGGTGCCGCTCGTGCCGGAGGTCGTATTCGACCCCGAGGACGTGCTGGAGCCTGAGGAGGTGTTTCCGGAAGTGCCGTTGCCGGAAGTGGTGTTTCCGGAAGTGTTCGTGGCTCCCTCGGTCTCCGTGGTCTCCGTGGTCTCCTCGGTCTCCTCGGTCTCCTCGGTTTCCTCGGTCTCCTCGGTTTCCTCGGTCTCCTCGGTTTCCTCGGTTTCCTCGGTCTCCTCGGTTTCCGTGGTCTCGTCCGCTTCCTCGGTCTCGGCGGTCTCTTCGGTTGCCCCGGCCTGGGTGGTATTGCCGTTCCCCGCTGACGTCCCGGTCGCGTTGTTCCCGGACGAGGATTCCGTTGCGGCATCGGCAGAGGCGGAATTGCCAGCATTCATGCTCGGATGCGGCCAGACACCGGTGATCTTGTCTTTCAGGGCCTGACCGAATTTGCCGAGCGAGAAGGTCTTGTCTTCCGCTCCGCCCATGAAGGCCTTGAACTCGCCGACATCGACCTTCATGTCCAGACCGGCAATCGCCTTGAAGGCATTGCTGAGATCGGCATCAGAGGGCATGTCCTCGCCGAGGAAGAGCATGGCTTCCTTGGCGATGTTCTTGAAGCTGGCCTCGTCGATCTTGCCGTTGGCGTCGGCGAAGCTGTCGAAATGCCCCTTCACCTCACCCATGATGTCCCGCAGCGCCTTGTCAATGGCGTTGCTGGTGAACATCCTCGGCGAGCCGTTGGTGGCATGGGGCTTCATCTTCTCGATCAGGTCATCGACCTTGACGGGCTTGCCGTCTCCGGCGCCGTCGAGAATCGCCTGCGCCTTGATCGAGGAGATGTTGAAGGCCTTCATCAGCTCGCTGCGGCTCAGCGCGCCATCGGCACCGGCGAGCATGTGCAGGTCATCGCCCAGGGTGCCGAGGCCCACGCGGTTGGAATCGTGCGCCATCGAATTCTTGGTCACATGGGCGCCGATGCCGGGATAGCTCGTGCTCGGCGATGCGCCGCCCGTATAGCGATCCTCGTCAGCCGCGACGACGCCGGCGCTGTTGTTGTTGGCGCTGGTGGAGGATGCGGCGGTGCCGGACAGGAGGGCCTGCCAGCTGGGGGCGTTATCCTGGTGTGGCTTTGGTTGGTAATGCTGCGTCGTGGAGACGCTGGTCACTGACGTTGACATTATGCTCACTCCCATAAGCAATAATTGAACGAAGGCAATATAATCTAACTTATTGTAAATTGAAAAATGAATTATTTCAATATGGTAAAAATGCAAATTTATTATATTAAAACATTTTTTATATAATATATATCTCAGGCGCGCACCACTCCGTCATGCCGCAGCACCTCGATGCCGCAGCGCTTCACCGTGACCACTTCCCGTGAGCTTTCCCGCGCCTTGCGGCCGTCTTCAGCCGAGGGCTCCGCGCAGGCTTTCGGCGTGTTGCGCGAGCTGCGCCTGATCCGCCATCTCGCCCGTATGCGGACGCAGGGCCACCCCGTCGAAACGGGGGATCACGTGGACATGCAGGTGGAAGACGACCTGCCCGCCGGCGGGTTCGTTGAATTGCTGGATGGTGATGCCGTCGGCCTTGAAGGCCTTCATCGCCGCGCGCGCGATTTTCTGCGCCGCCTCGGAGACGGAAGCGAGCTGCTGCGGGCTGGCATCGAGCCAGTTGCGTGCCGGCGTCTTGGGGATGACGAGGCAATGCCCGTCCCCGCGCGGCATGATATCCATGAAGGCGAGCACGTCGTCGTTTTCATAGACCTTGTGGCAGGGCAGTTCGCCGCGCAGGATTTTGGCGAAGACGTTGCTGTCGTCATAGGCGGCCTCGGGCATCGTGCTCATCGGCTTCACTCTCCTCGCTGGCCGGACGCTGCCGGCGCATATGCATGAATCGTCTGCCTGCGAGTGTGCCCCCCGTGGCCCTCCGGTCAAGGCCGTATCACGTGTTGGCGCCGCCCTGATCGCGCCGGAAGGGTAGCGCCTCGGTCAGTTCCTCGCCGACGGCGCGGACATAGCCGCCCTCGCGGCGCAGATAATCCGCCACGGCGCGGCGCAGGCCGGGATCGGCGATGAGATGGGCCGAGCGCGTCGTCACCGGGCGATAGCCGCGCGTCAGCTTGTGCTCCCCCTGCGCTCCGGCCTCGACCCGCCACAACCCGTTCGCGAGGGCGTAATCGATCGCCTGATAATAGCAGATCTCGAAATGCAGGAAGGGGTGATCCTCGATGCAGCCCCAATTGCGCCCGTAGAGTGCGTCCTTGCCGATGAAGTTGATCGCACCGGCGATATAGCGCCCGGCGCGCCTGGCCAGGATCAGGAGGATTCGCTCCGGCATGCGCTCGCCGATCAGCGAGAAGAATTGCCGGTTGAGATAGGGCCGCCCCCATTTGCGCGCGCCGGTATCTTCATAAAACGCATGGAACGCATCCCAATGCGCCTCCGTCAGATCGGAGCCTGTGACCCATTCCACGGTGATGTCGTCCGCCAGCGCATCGCGCCGCTCGCGCCGGATGGCCTTGCGCTTGCGTGAGGCGAGGCTGGCGAGGAAGCCCTCGAAATCGCCGTAGCCGTCATCGAACCAGTGGAATTGCTGGTCGATGCGGGAGAGGAAATCGTCTTCCATAAAGGCTGCGTGATCATCCGCGCGCAGGAACGTGGCGTGGATCGAGGAGGCGCCGGTCTTCAGGCGCAGGGCCCGCAGGCCCGCCACCAGCTGCGTGCGGATCGCGGCTCCGGCCTCGCCGACCGGCGCGAGCAGGCGCGGGCCCGTCACCGGCGTGAAGGGGATGGAGACCTGGAGCTTGGGATAATAGCGCCCGCCCGCGCGCTCATAGGCATCCGCCCAGCCCTGATCGAAGACGTATTCGCCACGCGAATGGCCCTTCAGATAACACGGCACGGCGCCGATCAGCCCGCCGGCCTCGTCTTCGAGCAGGACATGCGCCGGCCCCCAGCCGGTCTCGGCGCGCACGCAGCCGGCATCTTCCAGGGCGGAGAGGAAGGCGTGACGGGTGAACGGGTCGTCGCGCTCGTCCGGCGTCGCGGCGGCGAGCGCGCAGGCATCCCATTGCGCGGCGTCGATCAGGCTCATCGACGGCGCGATCTTCAGGGTCGGGCCGACAGGTTCCGGCTGCTCCGGCCCGTCCGGCGCCCCTGCGCCCGGATGTGGCGTCTCGCCCTCGCTCAATCCCTCGTCCCCCGTCTCGTCCATGCCGGCATGGCCTCCCGATGAGTATCTATGGCGCAAGCGGCATGACGCAATCCTCGGACAAGATTGGCGCGCGAGAGTGGCCGCTGATGGGGTGCGCGCGCTGCGGCGGGACGCCCCGTGTCACGGTGGAACAGGGCGAGAGGCACGATGAGCGCGCGCGAACATGCCGACAAGTTATGGGTGAGCCTGCAGGAGCTGGGCGCGAAGCGGTTGATGATACTCGCCCTGGTGGGGCTGACGGTGTTCCTCACCATCGGCCTCTCGGCCTATTATCTGAGCCGCCCGCAATTCACCGTGCTCTATTCCGGGCTCGAGCGCGAGGACGTCACCCGCATCGGCTCGGCCCTCACGGAAGCGGGGGTCGAATTCGACGTCAACACGGCGGGCAATGCCGTGATGGTGGCGCATTCCCAGACGGCGCGCGCACGCATGCTGCTCGCCGAGAAGGGGCTGCCCTATAGCGCGAATGCCGGCTACGAACTCTTCGACAATCTCGGCTCGCTGGGCATCACCTCCTTCATGCAGGAAGTCACCCGGGTGCGCGCCCTCGAAGGCGAGATCGCCCGTTCCGTCCAGGCGATACGCGGCGTTTCGGCGGCGCGCGTCCATATCGTCATGGCCGATCCCGGCTCGTTTCGCCGCGAGCAGCGCCCGCCCTCCGCCTCGGTGGTGGTGCGCATGGAATCGCCCGATGCGGGCGGCGCCGCGCAATCGATCCGTCATCTCGTCGCCGCCGCCGTGCCGGGCATGAGCGTCGGGCGCGTCACCGTGCTCTCCACCGACGGTTCGCTGCTCGCCTCCGGTGATGACGGCGCCAATGGGGCGAGCGGGCGGATGGCGACGCTGACCGCGAGCGTCAATCGCGAGATCGAGGGCAATGTGCGCCGCACGCTCGCCCCCTATCTCGGCCTCGACAATTTCGAGGTGAGCGCCAAGGCGAGCCTCAATACCGATCGCCGCGTGACCAATGAGACGATCTTCGACCCTGATTCCCGCGTCGAGCGTTCGATCCGCACCATTCGCGAGAACGAGACCGCGCAGAACCTCTCGCGCGACACGCCCACCACGGTGCAGCAGAACATCCCCGAGGAGGAAGTCGGCGCCACGCCTGGCGAGCAGTCGAGCGAGGAGGTCCAGCGCCGGGAGGATCTGACCAATTTCGAGATCTCCTCGAAGCAGATCCAGACCAGCAGCGAGGGCTATGCCATCGAGAATGTCTCGATCGCCCTGCTCGTCAACCGCGCGCGCCTCGCCGCCGCGCTGGGTGAGGGGGCGGGTGAGGCCGAACTCGCAGCGCAGGTCGCGGAGATCGAGGCGCTGGCCGCCTCCGCCGCCGGCCTGCGTGAAGATCGTGGCGATACGCTCAAGGTCGCTGTCGTCAACTTCCTCGATGATTACGGCCATTTCGACCCGGTTCCGGGTCCCGCCATGAGCGAGATCCTGCTGCGCCAGACGGGCAATATCGTCAGCGCGCTCGCCATGCTGCTGGTCGCCGCGATGGTGATCTGGTTCGGCCTGCGCCCCGCCGTCAACGCCATCGTGCAGCGTCCGGCGAACGACGACCAGGCTTCCGCCGCCCAGGCCGCCCTCGGCCAGGCCGCGGCGCCGGTCGCGCTGGAGGATGGGACTGCTGCGCCCGGTGCGGACAGCTTCGCCGGAGCGCTCGCAGCCGGCGGGCCCGGCCCGGAGACCAGTCTCATCGCGGACGTGTCGTCCAAATTCAACACCAACAACGTCAAGCGGCTCGAACAGATCGTCAATCTCGACGAGGAGCAGGCCGTCCACATCCTGCGTCAGTGGATGCGTGAAAGCGAGGATGCCTGATCATGGCGCGTCCGATCCAGAGCTTCCTCGAGGAATTCGCCCTCCTGCCACCGCCCGAGCCGGTTCTCGAAGAGCGTCCGTCGCGCCCTCCCGCAGAGACGAAACGCGGCAGCGCGATGGACGAGGCCTGGCAGCGCGGCTTCGAAGCGGGTCGCGCCGAGGCCAGGGCCCATGCGGATGCGATGCTGGCCGAAGCGCTCGAACAGGAACGGGCCGAGGCCTATGAACAGGGCAAGGCCGAAGCCGCGCAGGAAACCCGCGAAGCGGTGACAGCCGAACTCGCGGCTGCCCATGAGACGGCGCTGGCCGAGGCCCGCGCGGCCTTCGTCGCGCAGGAATCGGAGCGTCTCGCAAGCGCCTTGCAGGAAGGCTTCGACGATCTGCGGCTGCGCCTTGCCGAAAAACTCGCCCGCGCGCTCGAACCCTTCCTGGCAAAGGCGCTTCGCGAGAAGGCCTGTGCCGAGATGGCGCTGATGCTGGAGCGGCTCTTCGCCGGCGGGGAGGCGGGAGCCGAGATCCGCATCGAGGGCCCGCAGGATCTGCTCGACGCCCTGCGCGCACAATTGCCGGACCGCCCCGGCCTCGTCCTTCAAAGCGTGCCCGACCGTGCGGATATCCGCATCAGCTGCGCCGATACCACGCTCGAAACCCAGATCGCCCAATGGTCCCGGATCCTGTCCGGCGATGCGAAACAGCCCTGAGGACATTCCGTCATGGACGACAAGCAGCCCCAGGAAATCATCATCGTGCGCCGCAAGCGCGAATCCGATCTGGGCGACGGCAAGAACACCGTCTGGAAGATCGCTTTCGCCGACTTCATGACGGCGATGATGGCCTTCTTCCTCGTGATGTGGCTCGTCAACGTCACTGACGATGAAGCCAAGGAGATGGTGGCGAATTACTTCAACCCGATCAATCTGGCCGAGGCGACGAGCGACCGCAAAGGCCTGCGCGATCCCGAATCCTCCTCCAGCGGCGTCGATGGCGACGAGCATTCCACCGTCGTGCCCCCGCGCGGCGATCCCGGTGAGGGCGGAGAGGGGGCCGATGTCGCCGGAGGTGAGCGCCCGCGCTTTTCCGAGAGCGAATTGTTCCATGATCCCTATGCCGTGCTGGCCGAACTCGCCGCCGAGCTCGATGATCGCGAACCGCCCAGCGCCGCCATCGACATCTCCCCCGGCGAGAGCGGCGAGCCCGGCCTGCCCGGCGGCGACGCATTTCGTGATCCCTTCGATCCGGTCTACTGGCAGACCGCGCCGCAGCCGCGCATCGCCCGCGCCGATGGCGACGGCTCGACCGGTCCGCGCGGCCTCACCGATGCCGGTGCGGCCTTCCCCGAATTGGGCCCGGGCGAGGGAGAACCCGGCACGGACGAGCCCGTATTGCCGTTCCCGCTCTTCGTCGAAAGCGATGTCGCGGAGACCTTCGCGATCGAAGACGAGGAGGATTTCGCCGGGCAGGGCATGATCGTGATCGAGGTGGTGGAAGAGCCCGCCGCGGATGTCGATGCGCTCGTGATCGCGGAGGTTGATCAGGAGCCGCTGCCGGCGCTCGATACCTTCACCGACGCCGAGCCCGGCCTGCTCGAGGAATCCAGCGTCGAGGGCGAGATCGAACTGGCGCGGGTCGTCGAGGAGGTGCTGGCCGAAGAAGCGCCGAGCGAGGCCGAGCTTGCCGCCGCCGCGTTGCGCGCGGAAATCGCGGAGCTGATCGATACCGAGCTGCCGCAACTGGCCGATCAACCGCTTCTGGAAGTGCGCGCGACGCCGGAGGGCATGCTGATCAGCCTGACGGATGCGGCGCATTTCGGGATGTTCGCCATCGGCTCGGCCGAGCCCAAGCCCGAGGTGGTCGGCGTGTTGCGCACCCTCGCCCAGGTGCTGCGTCAGCGCCCCGAGCCGCTGGTGATCCGCGGCCATACCGATGGCCGACCCTTCCGCTCCGCCGATTACGACAATTGGCGGCTCTCCACCGCGCGCGCCCATATGGCCTATCACATGCTGGTGCATGGCGGCTTCGACGAGGAGCGCATCGCCCGTGTCGAAGGTCATGCGGATCGCATGCTCAAGGTGCCCGATGATCCCGACGCCGCCGAGAACCGGCGCATCGAGATCCTCCTGCTCGAGGAGCGTCCGGCATGATCCCCGCGACTGCGCCAAAGCTGCGCCGGATCCTGCTCGCCGGTGCCGGGCTCGCCGCCCTGCTCCTGACCTCTGCGCCGGTGATGGCGGAATCCGGGGCGGACCGCGCGGCACAGAGTGCCCAGGAGCGCCGCGACGAGGCGCGCCAGCCCTATGCCATGCTGCGCACCCTGCAATCCCTGCAGGAGCGCATCGCGCATGGCGATATCCGCGCCCATGAAGGCCAGCGGGGGCTGATCACCCGGGTCGCCGAGACCTTCCTGCGCGCCGATCCGGCGGATTTCGAGGATCCGCGCAACGCCAATGCGGCGGTGAGCTTCGTCCTGGGCGGCGGCCCGCCGATCGTGCTGGAGCGCATGCTCGCCCTCGATCCCGCGCCGGCAGTCGATCCCGATCTGCTGGCCGGTGCGCTCGCTTATGTACATGGCCGCGAGGAGGATGCCCGCGAGCGGCTTGCCGGATTCGATCCGCGCGCGCTGCCGGGCTATCTCGGCGCGCAGATCGCCATCGCCCGTTCGGCGCTGATCGTGCGCGAGGATGCGGCAGAAGCCGTGCGGTTGCTCTCGCTCGCGCGGTTGCTCGCGCCGGGCACCTTGGCCGAGGAGGCGGCGTTGCGTCGCGAGATCTTCGTCGAGGGCCAGCGCGGCGAGCTGGACCGGCTGGAATTCCTCGCCGTGCAGTATCTGCGCCGCTACCGCAATTCGGTCTATGCCGGCAATTTCCGCCAGCGCTTCATCACGCTGCTGGCGACGCTCGATTTCGCCGATAGCCTCGAGGATTTTCTGCGGCTCGAAAACGTGCTCGCGCAGATGGACGGGGAGGGCAAGCGCGATCTCTACCTGTTCTTCGCCCGCCACGCGCTGCTCTCGGGCCGGCTCGACCTCGCCCGCTACGCCTCCGAACGCGCCGCCGGTTTCTCCGCCGGCGACAGCGAGGAGGAAGAACGCGCACGGTTTTACTTCGCCGCCGCGCAGATCGTGACGCCGGCTTACGAGCCCGCCGTCGAAATCCTGCTCGCGCTCAATCCGGAAAGATTGCCCGAGGCCGACACCCCCGTCCTCGAAGCCGCCATGGCCACCGCCGCCGCGATCGGCAGGCCGCTGCATGCGGTGGTGGGGGTTGAGGACGAGGAGGCGGATGAAGCCGAGGAAGCTGAGGTCGCGGATGGCTCCGAAGAGGCTGAGGCTGAGACTCTGGCTGAGGCGGAAGGCGATATTCTGATTGCCGGAGAAGACGCGGAGCCCGAGGCGGATGAAGCCGAAAGCGATCTGGCCGAGGCGGATGCTTCGAAAGAGACGCCGCCCCAAACCGCGCTCGAAGCCGCTCTCTATCCCAAGACGCCGATCATGCAGCGCGCCATGGCCGCGCTCGACGATATCGATCTCCTGCTCGAAGGGCAAAACCGATGAGTGCCGCATTGACCCGTTTCGACCCGCCACCGGCGGATAGTCAGGCCCGCCATGCCGGACGCAGTGGCGGATCGCAGGGCCGTACCTTCGACAGGGCGGGTGATGACGCCGACTGGCGCGGTCCCGAGGCGATCGCCGCCGAACGGGCGCGTCGTGCGGGTGGCGGCGAGGGGCGGCGGGAGGCAGGCGCTGCCGGCCTGGATAAAGCCATTGCCAGGCTCGATAAAGCTGTCGGCGGGTCGGATGACGCTGCCATCGCCGCGCGTATGGGGGATATCGCGGCACAGGCGGGTGCTCTCGCGGCGGGTGGCATGCCCGCCGATGATCTTCAAATGAGCGATTTTGCCGCAAAGGCCGTGACGGAGGCGCTCGCGCGTCTCGCGCCCGAGGGCGAGGCGGATGTGGTGGCGCAGGCGCAGGATCCCGCCGCGCGGTTCTTCGCCTCGATGGAGCGCCTGCGCGCGCTGGCCGGTCAGCTCGACGGCGCCGGTGGTGTCGGATCCGGCACCGCGCAGGCAGGTAGGACCGGGGAGCCCGTCCGCAATACCGCCGGCGAAGGCGATCAACTGCTCAACCGCAACGCCGCGCGCATGCCGCCCGGCGCGCAGGCGGCTCATGCGGCGATGGAATCGGATGACGATCTGCATCTTTCCCTGCGCGACAATCCCGGGCGCTCCGGGCTCGGCGCGCGCCAGGCGGCCGGGATCGGCGAGGCGCGGATCGTTGCGCAGGCGACGCATTTCGCGCCGGTCTCGCAGGCGGCTTTGGGTGCGGGCAACATGGATGCGCTCGCAAAAGCCTTCGACGAGGGCGCCGCCTTCATGCGCGAGGCGGGCCAGAACGTCCAGGCCCGGGGCGGCGAGGCGCGCGGCGCCGAGATGCGCGCCGGCGGCTTCGACCAGAC
>LFIK01001146.1_pt1 | contig 20662 bp, 18 predicted proteins | sample 643401 | NCBI WGS metagenome assembly LFIK01 (sample SAMN03777447, study PRJNA286221) | soda lake metagenome | biome: soda lake; feature: Kulunda steppe; material: water; isolation source: sample T5-Br brine of Lake Tanatar-5 | place: Russia: Kulunda steppe | collected 2010-07
AAACGTAAAACGCGGGGGCCGTCAGGCTCGAAGCAGAACGTAAACTGCCCCGGTCCCGCCGTCGATGGGTCGTGCGGACGAAAAGGCGATGATCTCGTCCCACTGTCGGAGCCAGCGATCCAGCTTGCCCTTAAGGACCGGGCCGCGGTTACTGGACCGGTTGCCCTTGCCATGAATGATGCGCACGCAGCGTCGATCCAGGGCGCGGCTCTCGGCAATGAACTGCTGCACCGCGTCGCGAGCCACCGGCACTGTCATGCCGTGCAGATCAAGTTCGTCCTGGACCGTGTACTGGCCGCGGCGCAACTTGCGCATGACCCGGCGCTGGACGCCCGGGCGAGCGAACAGCAGCTCTTCGCCAGTCTCCATGGTCACCGGATCGATGTCATGCACCAGCAACTCGCTTACCACGGCAGCCTCGTCGGCGGCACGCTGTTTCGGCACCGGTTTCGGTCGCGGCCAGTCGCCGGCGACATGCTGCTGGTCCCGTAAGCGCCGCACGTCGGCCATCGCCTCCCGGAACAGGCGCCGATCTTCGTCGTTTTCATCGCTCATCGATACGGTCCCGATTGCGTTGCGGCTTGAGAGTCTGGACTGCTTTGCATGCTATCGGACAGCGGCCAGCCGCCCGCCATTCCGTTTTGTGACCAGTTGAGCGGATGCAGCAGCCGACGCGAGCAGTATACTGGTCGCCTTGTCCCAACAGGGCAGCAGGTCAGCTAGGGGGTCGAACGGGTTTCATGCACATTCTGGTAAGCAATGACGATGGGTACATGGCACCCGGAATCCAGCGTCTGGCGCTGGAACTTGGCCGTCTCGGAGATATTACCGTCGTCGCACCGGACAGGGATCGCAGCGGCGCCAGCAACTCCCTGACGCTGGATCTGCCGATCCGTGCCCGGGAGGTCGAACCCCGCCAGTTTCGAGTGGAGGGGACACCCACGGACTGTGTCCATCTGGCGGTAACCGGTTTGCTGCAGGATGAACCGGATATGGTGGTTTCGGGTATCAATGCCGGTGCCAATATGGGCGATGACGTGCTGTACAGCGGCACGGTTGCGGCGGCTACCGAAGGCCGCTTCCTGGGGCTGCCGGCGATCGCGGTGTCGCTGTGTTCCCACGCGCCGAATCACTACGATACCGCCGCGCGGGTTGCGGTGATGCTGGTACAGCGCCTGCTGCACGACCCCCTGCCCACCGATACCATCCTCAACGTCAACGTTCCGGATCTCCCCTGGGAGGAGCTGCGGGGGTTCGAGGCAACGCGCCTCGGCCAGCGGCACAGGGCGGAAAGTGCGATCCAGTCGGAGGATCCCCGCGGCCGTCCGATCTACTGGATCGGCCCGCCGGGCAGCGAGCAGGATGCTGGCGAGGGCACCGATTTCCACGCGGTACGACGCGGTTGCGTGTCGATCACCCCGATTCAGGTGGACCTGACCCGTTACGAGGCGCTGGATAAGGTGGCAGGTTGGATCTCCGGGCTGGGGCAGGACTGATGTCGGTGCTGATGCATGGGATTGGCATGACCTCACAACGGACCCGGGAGCGCCTGCTGAAGCGCCTGCGCGAGAAGGGCATCAGCAATGAACAAGTGCTTGACGTCATGCGCGTCGTCCCACGACACCTGTTCGTGGACGAGGCGCTTGCCAGCCGTGCCTACGACGATACCGCGCTGCCTATCGGGTATGGTCAAACCATCTCCCAGCCGTGGGTGGTGGCGCGGATGACCGAGGCCTTGATCGAGCATGGTCGGCCGGAAACGGTGCTCGAGATTGGAACGGGTTCCGGCTATCAGGCAGCGGTCCTGGGTTGTCTGGTCAAGCATGTCTACACGCTGGAGCGTATTCGCGCCCTGGCAATACTGGCGCGTGAGCGAATGCGCCGTTTCGGTCTGAAAAACGTGCATGTGCGTCATGCAGACGGCTTTCGCGGCTGGGCCGCCCATGGGCCGTTTCAGGCGATCCTGTTAACGGCTGCACCCGAAGGGGTGCCGGACGAGCTGTTTGAGCAACTCACCGAGGGGGGGCGGCTGATTGCGCCGGTGGGCTCGCGGGATGTGCAGGACCTGACCCGGTTTACCCGCCGAGGCGATCGTCTGGAGCGGGAGGTACTGGATCGGGTGGTCTTCGTGCCCATGCTCGGCGGTACGCAGTGACCCGACTGTTCAGCGGGCTCTATCTGCGCATGCTGCGCTGGTCGGCGCACCGGCACGCGCCGCGCTATCTGGCAGTGCTCAGCTTTGCGGAGTCGTCCTTCTTTCCGATTCCGCCCGATGTCATGCTGATGCCGATGTCGCTGGCTCAGCCGCGACGGGCAATGCGTTTTGCCCTCATCACCACCATCGCTTCGGTGCTGGGTGGTTTACTTGGTTACCTGATCGGCTATTTCGCGATGGAACTGGCGGAACCGATCATCATCGCTGCCGGGCAGGGGGCTGCGCTGCAGACGGCCCGCGAGTGGTTCCTGAACTGGGGTTTCTGGGTTGTGCTGCTGGCCGGTTTTTCGCCGATTCCCTACAAGGTCTTCACGGTAGCCGCCGGCGGCATGGCGCTGGCCTTGTTTCCCTTCGTGCTGGCTTCGTTGATCGGCCGCGGTGCTCGTTTCTTTCTCGTTGCCGGGGTCGTTGCCTGGGGGGGGCCCAGGATCGAACCCTGGATCCGGCGCTATGTTGATATTCTCGGCTGGCTGGGTGTGATACTGCTGGTCCTGCTGTACCTGTTCTACATAAACTGAACAACGGGCGAGAACGCCGGCTCTGTCCGTAAAATCAAGGGCTGTTCATGTCATTGCGGTTGGTCCTGCTGCTGCTCTGTTGCTGTCTGCTGGCAGCCTGTGCCCGGGATACCTATGCGCCGGTTTCAGATCGTGGTGGCGGCCCGGGCGGGAGTTATACGGTAAGTCGCGGTGACACCCTCTACGGCATCGCCTTTCGGCATAACGTGGATTACAGGGATCTGGCGCGCTGGAACAGCATTCCTTCCCCCTACACGATTTACCCGGGGCAGGAACTCCGGCTGTCGCGCGATGGACGCCGAACCGCCAGCGCGTCTCGCCCGGCGTCTTCCGGCGGAGCGCGCTCCGGGACGCAATCGACCGGCTCTTCGCCTCCCACTGCCAGCCGTGGCAGCGGGGCGACTCCCAGCCGTGAACAGGCGTCTGAACCGGCGCGCCGTGCAGCAACGAACATCGACTGGAAGTGGCCGACCGACGGCCGTGTCAGCAAACGCTTCTCGGCTGATGCCGACGGCAAGCAGGGCATCAATATCGGCGGCTCGGCGGGACAGGCGATTCGCGCTGCGGCACCGGGACGTGTGGTCTACAGCGGAAGCGGTCTGGTCGGCTATGGCAATCTGGTGATCATCAAACATGATGGTGATTACCTGACGGCCTACGGGTACAACCAGGAGTTGCTGGTTGACGAGGGGACCGATGTCTCGGTGGGCCAGGAGATTGCGCGCATGGGACGAAATGGCGCCGAGAGCATGTTGCATTTCGAACTGCGCAGAGAGGGCAGACCCGTGGATCCGCTCGGCTACCTGCCGGCCAGGCAGTGATCCGACAACCCGTTCGAGCCAATACCGGTATCGGACTTTTTCTGATCGAATTCGGGGAGATTGACCATGCAAGACCAGCTTCCTTCCGCCGCCGGTGATTTAGCCGAGGATTACCCCGATGTCTGGGACGCCTACGCCGCATTGGGTCAGGCCTGTTCAGAGGCCGGTCCGCTCGATGATCGCGAGCTACGACTGGTCAAGCTGGCTCTTGCCGTAGCCATGGGCAGCGAAGGGGCCACGCATTCCCATGCCCGACGCGCACTGGCTGCCGGGCTCGACCCTGAAGACCTCCGGCATGTCGCCCTGCTGGCGGTGCCAAGCCTTGGCTTTTCGCGGGCCGTGGCGGCGCTTACCTGGATCGATGATGTCCTCGATGAGGATGAGGATGAGGATTTGGAAGAAGACGGTTGAATCAGCTTTCATCCGAAGCTTGTGAACAGGTCTTGTAGATGCTCCGTACACCTTTTTTATCAGGGACTTGCAGCGTTTTTTTGGCAAGCATATAGTGCTTTGAAAGGGTTTTCCGAAAACATCCCTGTATGCCCGATGGTGCCGGCAACAATCATCTGGAATGCAGGTCAAGGCACGTTCCGCGCTGGGGGAATACCATGGCCCAAAGACGTTCATCCGGGATGGAGCAGGTGCAGTTCCCGCAACAGGTCGAAGAACGGTTCCTTGAGCCGCGTGACGACGAGCAATTGTCAGCTTCGGCAGCTGAGGAGGCGGAAACGCCCAGCTTTGCACCGGGCGAGTACGGGAGCACCAGCCTGGATGCTACCCAGATCTATCTCAACGAAATCGGTTTCTCACCATTGCTTACGGCCGACGAGGAGGTCTACTTCTCACGCCGGGCGCAGCGCGGTTGTGAAGAGTCGCGTCGGCGAATGATCGAAAGCAATTTGCGGCTGGTGGTCAAGATTGCCCGGCGTTACATGAATCGCGGTCTGGCATTCCTCGATCTGATTGAGGAGGGCAACCTGGGGCTGATTCGGGCAGTTGAGAAATTTGATCCAGAGCGCGGTTTCCGTTTTTCCACCTATGCCACCTGGTGGATTCGGCAAACCATTGAACGGGCGATAATGAACCAGACCCGGACCATCCGTCTGCCGATTCATATCATCAAGGAAATCAATCAGTACCTGCGAGCATCTCGACAGCTCGCGCAACAGCTTGACCATGAGCCGACCGCCGAGGAGATTGCCGAACTGCTGGACCGTCCGCTGGAAGACGTGCAGCGGATGATCGGCCTCAACGAAGGCACCACCTCGGTGGATACGCCCATTGGCAAGGACGCTGACCGGGTTCTGCTGGACGCCATTCCCGATGACAACAACCCGGACCCCTCCGATCTGCTGCAGGATGGAGACGTCCTGGCTCACCTGGAACACTGGCTGGATGAACTGACCGACAAGCAGCGCGCCGTGGTTGAGCGCCGCTTCGGTCTGCATGGCCGGGAGCGGGCGACGCTGGAGGAGGTGGGGAACGAAATTGGCGTAACGCGCGAGAGAGTCCGCCAGATCCAGATCGATGCCCTTCGCAAGTTGCGGGAAATCATGGAACGTCAGGGCTTTTCGCAGGACGCCGTTTTCGGCTAGGGAAACACTGGTTTATTCGCACGGCTGCGCCCGAGACCGGTTTTGGTCAGCTGGCAAGGCGCGGGAATAAAACAGTGTTTCCCCAGGCGCAAACCCGGGAGGTTGCCGCCTATTCCTCTATCGGGAAGAGTGCCGCAGCCACCCGGCGACCCTCGGCGAGCAGAACGTTGTACGTCCGGCATGCCGCTTCCGTGGTCATCACCTCTATACCAACGCCTTCCCGGATTACTTCGCCGAGAAGGCGGGGTTCCGGGAATTGTTGCCGACGTCCTGTGCCAAGCAACAGGATTTCGGCGTCCAGGGCAATCAGTTGGCGCATATGCTCGGTTTCCAGCGCGTGAACGGCGACTTGCAACCAGTCCTCGATAATCCGGTCCGGCGTCACCACGGTCACGCCACGATAGACGGATTCGTTGACCGTCACGCTGCCGACGTCGTAAGCACGTATCCGGTTCGCGTCACCGGTGCGCTCCAGTGTTAGTTGCATGCTGTTCCTCTGAAACTGTTCTCGCCCAGGGGGTGCGCCACCGACGGTGGATTCGGGCCTGCACGCCCACAGTTTGACAGAGTTGCCCGGGACGGAGACAGTTCCCCGCGATTTCTGCGACAATAGCGCCCCGGCGTGATCGCGAGGGGAGCGCTGGTTTCCTGATACCCCGGCGATCATCGCATGTGAGAGTCTCTGGCTTTTGCATCAACGCGGTTAACGATTTGCTGCGCCCGTGAATCGGGTGCATGGAGGTTTTTGCGTGAGTTCAGTCAAGGTCGGATTGCTGGGTCTGGGCACGGTCGGTGCCGGCACCATCAACCTGCTGCAGAAAAACAACGACGAGATCGCGCGGCGCGCGGGTCGGGGCATTGAAGTCATCTGTGCGGCCACGCGCCATCCCGATCGGCCCCGTGCCTGCTCGACCGAGGGGATCCGGGTCACCAATGACCCGTATGCTGTGGTCGATGATCCGGAAACCGAGATCATCATCGAGCTTATTGGTGGCGATGATCCGGCCTATGATCTGGTGATGCGTGCCATGTCCAATGGCAAGCATGTGGTGACGGCAAACAAGGCCCTGATTGCCAAGCACGGCAACAAGATATTCGAGCATGCCACCAAATGTGGCGTCACCGTGGCGTTCGAGGCCGCCGTCGCAGGTGGCATTCCGATCATCAAGTCGATCCGCGAAGGGCTGACCGGGAACCGCATTGAATGGCTGGCGGGGATCATCAATGGCACCTCCAACTACATCCTCAGTGAGATGTTCTATGAGGGCCGGGAATTCGCTGATGTTCTGGCCGAGGCCCAGCGTCTTGGCTATGCCGAGGCTGATCCGAGCTTTGATGTCGAGGGCGTCGACGCGGCCCACAAGCTCACGATCCTGGCTTCGATTGCGTTCGGCGTGCCACTGCAGTTTGATCGCGTGCATGTGGAGGGCATTACTCATGTCAGTCGCGAGGATGTGGCTTATGCCCAGGAGCTAGGCTACCGGATCAAGCACCTTGGCCTTTGCCGGCAGACAGATGCGGGCATCGAACTGCGAGTTCATCCGACACTCCTGCCGGAGCGCCAGTTACTCGCCAACGTTGACGGTGTGATGAACGCTGTCATGGTGATGGGCGATGCGGTAGGTCCGACGCTCTACTACGGTGCCGGTGCCGGTGCGGATCCGACCTCGTCGGCGGTAGTGGCCGACCTGGTTGACGTGGTCCGCGCGTTCAATCTCGAGCCGGAAAACCGTGTGCCGTATCTGGCCTTCCAGTCCAGCGCGCTGTCTGATCTGCCGGTGTTGCCGGTGGATTCGGTGAGTACCGCATATTACCTGCGCCTCGAGGTTCTGGACGAGCCCGGCGTGCTGGCGGATATCACGCGGATTCTCAGCGGAAACGGGATCAGCATAGAAGCCATCCTGCAGAAGGAACCTGCTCCGGGCGCCGATAACGTGCCGGTGATCCTGCTCACTCACCGAGTCCAGGAGCAGCGCATGGATCGGGCCCAGGAAACCATGGAAGCATTGCCCGCCGTGCAGGGACGGATCGTCAGGATTCGTCTGGAACAGCTACAGTAAGACGCCGGGGCGCCGTCATGCGCCCGGCTCAGAGTGAGTCGATATCATGCCATTCCGAAGCCGCTATACCGGCCTGATCGAGAAGTACCGTGACCGTCTGCCGCTGCGCGACGATGCCCGCGTCATCAGTCTTGGCGAGGGTAATACACCGCTGATCCGGCTGAACAATATCCCGCAGACCCTGGGCAAGGACGTGGACGTCTACGTCAAGTTCGAAGGCCTCAACCCCACCGGCTCATTCAAGGACCGGGGCATGACCATGGCCGTGACCCAGGCGGTCAGCGAGGGTAGTCAGGCAATCATCTGTGCCTCCACCGGAAACACCTCGGCATCGGCGGCGGCCTATGCGGCGCGTGCCGGGATCCGGGCCTTCGTCCTGATCCCGGATGGCAAGATCGCCATGGGCAAGCTGGCGCAGGCCATCATGCATGGTGCCGAGGTGCTGCAGATCAGTGGCAACTTTGACGACGGCATGCGCATCGTCAAGGAGATTGCCGATCACGCCCCGGTGACCATCGTGAATTCCATCAATCCCTACCGATTGCAGGGGCAGAAGACCGCTGCCTTCGAGATCATCGAAGAACTGGAGCGAGCACCGGACTACCACTGTCTGCCGGTGGGCAATGCCGGCAATATCACGGGGCACTGGATCGGTTACTGTGAATCCTCGGCAAAAGCCGGTGAGCAGGAGCATCTCACCGAGGCCTGTCAGTTCTGCCACGGCCATTGCCGGTTCGCCGGCAGCCAGGTCGCCGGCCGTCCGCACATGGTGGGTTACCAGGCCAGCGGTTCGGCCCCGTTCATCCGTGGCCATATGGTGGATGATCCGGAAACCGTTGCCACCGCGATTCGTATCGGTCATCCGCAGTCCTACGATCCCGCACTGGCGGTGATGAAGGAATCCGGGGGCTGGTTTGACGAATGCAGCGATGCCGAGATCCTCGAGACGCAACGGGTACTTGCTGCCAGTGAAGGCGTGTTCTGCGAGCCGGCGTCCGCCGCCTCGCTGGCCGGCGCGATGCGTGACGTGCGCTCCGGGCGCATACCTGAAGGCAGCACCATCGTCTGTACCCTGACCGGGCACGGCCTCAAGGACCCGGATATCGCGATCCAGCAATCGGGTGATGCGATCCGGACCATTCCAGCGACCCTGGATGCGGTGAAAACCGCGATTCTCGATCGTCTTTGATGCTGGTGTGTCGCCGCGGGGACGGGGAGGAGAATAGGCGACAAGGGACTACCCAATGAGCGCGGCAATGCTGCATGTGGTCGCACCAGGTCTGCTCGGCCCGGTTCCGGCAGAAGCAGCGAGCACGCTATATTCGGCCGCTCCGGGGCACGCCGAAATCTCGTTCCTGCTGTCCCGCTCCCGCCGCTCGGCAGGCGGCTTGCCGCGGCAGGGGGTCGCGGAGCGTCTCTTCGAGCTTCTGCGCGGTTCTGTGGAGGGCATGGCCCCGGTTGCCCCCTATCGCGCCCTGGGTGACGGTGTCACCGTCGGTCGCCGCGCCGTGTTCTGCGCTGATCCCGTGCGCCTGGTGCCCGATCGTGACCAGCTCCGATTGTTCGATCCCGGGCCGGTCCATCTTTCGCACGCTGACCTGGCGCCGTTTCTCGAGGCATTCCACCAGCATTTCGCGGCCGATGGTCTTGAACTGCGCTGCCATCAGTCCGGGCGCTGGTATCTGCTTGCCGAAAGCATGCCAAGGCTGACCGTTCAACCACCGGATACGCTGTATGGCACGTCCATCGGCTCCTGCCTGCCGCAGGGTCCGGATGCTGCCGCCTGGATTCAACTGCTGAATGCGGTACAAATGCTGTTGCACGATATGCCGTTCAACCGCGAGCGGGAGTCCGCCGGGCTGCCTCCGGTCACGGGCCTCTGGTTCTGGGGAGGAGGTGAGATGGATTCATCTCCGGTGGCGCATCCCTGCTTTGACCGTATTTACAGCGACGATCCACTGGCCCGCGGACTGGCGGCGAGCGCGGATCTGATCTGCGAGCCGGCATCGGCCTGGCATTCCGACCATGCAGCGGTAGCTGGTGGTGACAGGCAGTTGCTGCTGACGCCGGCGCTTCCGGCGGTGGAGGACGCAGAAAGCTTCCAGCATTGGCATCGCGCGTTGGACGCCTGGTGCCAGACCTGGGGGCCGCCGCTGCTGCAGCAATTGCGTCAGGCCGCGATCAAGCGTCTGACGCTGGAAACCTCAGGGCATCAGTTTCGGCTCTCGCCGCTCTCTCTGCGAGCGATCTGGCGGCGGCGTCGCCGTCTGCCGCATTGGCTGCTGAGGCAATGATTCGCCGAATCCGCCGTCGCTCCTTCCTGGAGGATCATCGTCAGACGCTGCTCGCCGACAAGGCGATTTCGCCCCTGGCTGCCCGCATTCTGGCGGGGCGGGGTGTGGATGACCCCGCGGCGCTGGACCTGGGTTTGAAGATGCTCTGCCCAGCGGCGGCTCTCAGCGGTTTGGAGCGTGCTGTGGCATTGCTCAGGACTGCGGTTGAACAGGACAGACGGATTGTCGTGGTCGGCGATTTCGACGCAGATGGGGCCACCAGCTGCGCGCTCACGCTACTGGCGCTGCGGGCGATGGGGCATCGATCTGCAAGCTACATCGTGCCCAACCGCTTCTCCGGTGGTTATGGCCTGAGTCCGTCCATCGCCGAGCATGCCCATGCCGAGGGTGCGGATCTTCTCCTGACCGTGGACAACGGAGTCTCCAGTGTCGACGGCGTGGCTCGGGCCAAGGCTCTCGGGTTGTCGGTGATTGTTACCGATCACCATCTGCCGCCTCGGCAGTTGCCGGATGCCGATGCGATCATCAATCCGAATCTGGTCGGCGACGGTTTCCCCAGCAAGAACCTGGCCGGTGTTGGTGTCATCTTCTATGTGCTGGCAGCCCTGCGCGGCGCCTTGCGTGAGGCGGACTGGTTCTGCGCCGGACGACCGCAGCCCTCCATGGCGGACTGGCTGGATCTGGTTGCTCTGGGTACCGTCGCCGATGTGGTGCCGCTGGACCGCAACAATCGGGTGTTGGTGGAGCAGGGGCTGCGCCGGATCCGGGCAGGACGGGCCCGACCTGGCTTGCTGGCATTACTGGAGGTGGCGGGGCGGACGGCGTCCCGGGCCACGGCGTCGGATCTTGGCTTTGCCGTCGGTCCGCGATTGAACGCCGCGGGACGTCTGGAAGACATGGCCATCGGTATCGAATGCCTGCTCGCCGACGATGTCGGGCAGGCAGCGACCATGGCCGCCGAGCTGGATGGGCTCAATCGTCAACGACGATCCATCGAACAGAATATGGAAAGTGAAGCCCTCGCGGCTCTGGAAAAGCTGGAAACGGCCCAGGGCGATGCCACACCGCCGGCCGCACTGTGCCTGTTCGATCCGACATGGCATCAGGGGGTCATCGGGATCCTCGCTTCCCGCCTGCGTGAGCGTTTTCATCGCCCGGTAGTGGCGTTCGCCCAAGCCGATGACGGGCTGAAGGGCTCGGCGCGTTCGATACCCGGATTACATATCCGCGATCTTCTGGAACGGGTCAGTGCCGAGAATCCGGGGCTGATCCCGAAATTCGGCGGTCACGCCGCGGCGGCGGGGTTGAGCCTGGCGGCTGCCGACTTACATCGGTTTCAACAAGCCTTTCTGCGGGCGGCCGAGGACAGTCTGGATCAGGACATGCTCAACCAGGACCTGCTCACGGATGGTCCCCTGGCGCCGGATGAACTCTGTCTGGATACGGCGCAATCACTGCAGGCGCTTGGTCCCTGGGGCAAGGGTTTTCCGGAGCCGAGTTTCGATGGCCGATTCGAGATCCTGCAGCGCCGGGTGGTGGGTGGCCGACACCTGAAACTGGATCTGCGACCATCGCCGTGCCCCGAGGACGGCGCTCCGGTGGAGGCCATCGCCTTTCGGGCGCTGGACCGTGGCTGGGATCGTTGCGGAAGACACGTCCAGCTGGTTTACCGGCCGGAGGTTAACTATTGGCAGGGGCGTCGCCGACTGCAACTGATCGTGGAGCACATGCAGACGCTTAATGTCTCCGAGGAATGACAGACCAGTAAAAGCCGGGCAAAGAAAAGGCGACTAGCGGGTCGCCTTTTTCGTTATGGCTCCACCTCAGCGCTTGCTGAGTTCGTTTTCCCAGCGCCGTGCGGTTTCCGGACTGCCGTTGATCACGAACAGATCGGCCATGATCTCGACCGTAGCCTCGAGCAGGGTGTCCGGCTCGTCGTCCGCCAGGTCCAGCTCATCCAGTGAATCGATGGGGTCAAGCCCGTGGGCCTCGCGCCGGCGGTTCGCCTTTGCCAGCCGTTCCTCATTTCGCTGGTCCCGGTCTGCCTCCCGCGTTGCCCAATGCAGCGACACCGTCTCACGGTCATTCATCGCCGACAGCTTCTCCATTTCCGCCACGTAGGCCTGGTAGGCCTCGTCACGGGCGGAGCGTTCCTCGTGCCGATTCTTCAACAGTGCAATGGTGTCGTCCAGCTCACCGAACCGGGTGAAGCGGGTGCTATCGATCTGGTCCCAGGGCAGCGGATTGTCTGCCGCACTTTCACCAACCTCATCGGCCCCGGCAAGTGAGGGGAAGGTAATATCCGGAACGATGCCCCGCTTCTGCGTACTGCTCCCGGTTACCCGGTAGAACTTGGCAATAGTCAGTTTCAGACGTCCCGCCTCGTCCTCGTCGCTTCGCCCACGGGTGAACCGGTTGAGGTCGACCAGGGTCTGCACGGTTCCCTTGCCGAAGGTCTGTTCGCCGAGGACAAGGCCGCGACCGTAATCCTGAATCGCACCGGCGAAAATTTCCGAAGCCGAGGCGCTGAATCGGTCCACCATGACCGAGAGCGGGCCGTCATACGCCACGCCGGTGTCCCGGTCGCGCATGATTTCCTTATCGCCATCGCTGCGCTTGATCTGCACGATCGGACCTTCCGGTATGAAAAGGCCTGTCATATCGGCCGCTTCCTGCAGCGAGCCGCCTGAATTGCCCCGCAGATCAATGACGATGCCGTCGATGCCTTCTTCTTCCATTTCCCGGATCAGCCGGCGGACGTCACGGGTCGTGCTGCGATAGTCCTCGTCACCCGCCTGGGCGGCAGCGAAGTCGGAGTAAAAAGCCGGGATGGTAATGACGCCGACGCGTTGCGTGGACCCATGCCGCTCGATGTCGCGGATTTCACTCCTTGCCGCCTGTTCTTCGAGCTCTATTTCGCTGCGAACCAGGGTCACGGTGCGGGCGGCCGAATCGGAACCCGCAGAGCCGGGCAGGATTCGCAGGCGAACTTCGGAATCCCGCGGCCCACGTATCAGGTCCACCACGTCCGAAAGACGCCAGCCCACCACGTCCTGCAGGTCCTCGCCTTCCTGTCCGACACCGATGATGCGGTCACCGGGGCTGAGCTGCCCACTGCGGGCTGCCGGGCCACCTGGTACCAGTTCCATGATTTCGACGAAATCACGCTGGATCCGCAACACGGCACCAATGCCTTCCAGCGACAGACGCATCTGAATGTCGAACTCGCGGGAATTGCGCGGTGACAGGTAAGCCGTGTGGGGATCGAAAGCCCGGGACCAGGCGCCCATGAACATTTCGAAAACGTCCTCGGAACCCGTCCGCTCAAGGTTTTCCTTCATACCCCTGTAGCGATTGCGCAGGAGCTCCTTGGCTTCTTCCTCGCCTTCACCGGCGAGGAGCAGGGTCAACGCATCATGCTTGACGCGTTTCCGCCAAAGCTGGTCGAGTTCTTCCCCGTCGACGGCCCAGTCCGCTTTGCGACGGTTCAGCTCGATTTCCTCATCAGTATCGAAATCCAGGCCGTCCTCGAGCAGCGACAGGGCGAACTCGGAGCGTTCCCGGTTGCGCTGCCGGTATCGTTCATAGATCTCGAATGCGGCATCCAGGTCGCCCTGCATCAGCAGATCGTCGAGACGCCCCCGGTAGACGCTGAATTCCTCGATGTCGTCCGCCAGGAAGTAATAGCGTTCCGCATCCAGCCGATCGATGTAGGAGTCAAGCACCGTGGCCGACAGCATGTCATCGATGGGTTGTTTGCGGAAATGCTGATGCGTCAGAAGGTTCGCGATCAGGCGGGCCTTGTCCGGATGCTCCGCTTTTGGCTCGAGGGGTTCCGGTGCCGCGTTCGCGCCCGCCATCAGTGCCAGCATCAACAGCGCCGCGAGCGTGCCGGTCCAGCAATTCTTGATCCAGTAAGACATTCTCAACTCCTGATCACCGTGATCGTTCGGCTGCGTCGGGATATCCCGGGTTAGGCCCGCAAACTTCTGTCTACCACGTCCCGCACATCCTTGGACAGCGTCGGCGTGTTTCCGATCCGCTCCAGCTGTTCGCGCATCAGTCCCTGGCGCGTCGCGTCCTGTCTGCGCCAGCGGGTCAGGGGCAGCAACACGCGGGCGGCGACCTGTGGATTGATATCATTCAATTCGACAATCGAATCGGCCAGCAGGCGGTAACCCTTTCCGTCCGCGCGATGGAAGCGCAGGGGATTGCCTTGCGCGAATGCGCCGATCAGCGAGCGCACCCGGTTCGGATTGCGCAGCGTGAATGCAGGATGCTGCATCAGCGCCTCGACCAGTTCGGGCGCATCTTCACGCTCGGACATGGCCTGCACCCGGAACCATTTGTTCATTACCAGGGGCTCATCAGCCCAGCGCCTGGCAAAATCCTGCAGCACGCCGTCGCGTTCCGCATCCTGTTGATGACAGAGGAGGGCGAGGGCACCGAGTTTCTCCGTCATCGTCGTTGCGCTTCGGTATTGCTGGTTGGCGAGCGCCACGCCCTGGTCACCGTTCATCAGGTAGTCGAGACACAGGTTCCGCAGGGCACGTCGGCCCATGGACGCGCCGGAGAGCGAGAACTGATCTTCGGCCATGGCCCGGTAGACGGTGAACAGCCGGTCGGCGTGAGCACCCTGAATGCAGCGCTTCAACTCTTGCCGGACGCGATGGATGGCTTCGACATCCACCACCTCGCATTGCTCTGCAAGAACAGTTTCCGATGGCAGCATCAGCGTCTCGGCGGCCAGCGCCGGGTCCTCGTCGGCGGCATCCAGCACCCGGCCGATGGCCACCGACAGGGAGTCGGGCAGGCTGACGGCTTGCGCGGCCTCCAGAGCACGCAGCATGACGTTCGTGGCCAGCTGCTGGCCGGCCTCCCAGCGACAGAAGCCGTCCGCATCGTGCGCCATCAGGAAGGCAAGCTGCTCATCAGTCCAGGGGTAGTCCAGCCGGACCGGGGCGGAGAATCCGCGCAGCAGGCTCGGAACCGGCTGTTCCGGCACATCAGTGAATTCGAACACATGCTCGCGCTGACGCAGTTCCATAACTCGCTCGTTTCCGCTGGCGGTCTCCTCGTCGGCCAGGCGCAGTGGCAGTTCGTTGCCGCTCTGGTCCAGCAGGCCCAGGGTCAGAGGCATATGCATGGGCTGCTTGTCACTTTGCCCCGGGGTTTCGGGGCATTCCTGCTGCACGCGCAGCGTGTAACGACCACGCTCCGGATCATAATGGTCGCGGACCGTCAGGAGCGGGGTGCCGGCCTGGCTGTACCAGAGCCCGAACTGCTCCAGGTCTGCGCCGTTGGCATCCGCCATCGCGGCGCGGAAATCGTCACAGGTGACGGCCTGGCCGTCATGCCGCTGGAAATAAAGGTCGATGCCCCGGCGGTAACCCGCTTCGCCGAGCAGGCTGCGGTACATGCGAATGACTTCCGCGCCCTTCTGATACACCGTCGCGGTGTAGAAGTTACTGATTTCGGCGTAGCGATCCGGCCGCACGGGGTGGGCCATTGGCCCGGCGTCCTCCGGAAACTGAGCGGTGCGCAGCATCCGGACTTCATTGATGCGTTGCACGTCGGCGGAGTGCATGTCGGCGCAGAACTGGTGCTCACGGTAGACTGTCAGGCCTTCTTTCAGGCTCAGCTGGAACCAGTCGCGGCACGTCACCCGGTTGCCGGTCCAATTGTGGAAATATTCGTGGGCAATCACTGCCTCCACGGTGGTGAAATCCTGGTCCGTGGAGGTTTCCGCGTCGGCCAGCACGCAGACGGTATTGAAGACGTTGAGACCCTTGTTCTCCATCGCCCCCATATTGAAGTCGTCCACCGCCACGACCATGTAGGTGTCCAGGTCGTATTCGAGCCCATAGGTCTGCTCATCCCAGCGCATGGCGTCCTTCAGGGCTTGCATTGCGTGGTCGGTGCGTCCGGCATTGCGATGCTCGACGTAGAGGCGCAGGGTCACATCGCGCCCGGATGGCGTCACATGACGGTCTTCGTGCAGGTGCAGATCGCCTGCCACCAAAGCGAACAGGTAACCGGGCTTGGGATAGGGGTCATGCCAGCGCGCAAAATGCCGTCCATCTTCCAGTGTGCCGTCCTCGACCAGGTCGCCGTTGGATAGCAGGATCGGGAAGCGTGCCGGGTCGGCAACCACGGTGGTGGTAAACACCGCCATCACGTCCGGCCGATCCGGGTAGTAGGTGATGCGCCTGAACCCTTCGGCTTCGCACTGGGTGCAGAACAGGTCGCCGGACCGGTACAGGCCTTCCAGCGCCGTGTTTTGCTCCGGATGGATGCGTGTCTTGATCTCCAGCTCGAATGACGCGGGAACGGCATCAATGCTGAGACCGCTATCGTCCGTCCGCCAGTGACTCCCGATCACCGGCTCGCCGTCCAGCCGCAGGTCCAGCAGTTCCAGGTGGCTGCCGTCAAGCCGTAGCGTCAGCCCCGCCCGCCCGTCACGGCTGCGCATCCTCAGGCGGCTGGAAACAATGGTTTCCTGCTCCTGCAAGTCGAACCGCATATCGACGCTATCGACCAGATGATCCGGTTCACGGTAATCGGCAAGGAAGATGGTCTGTGGACGGGCGTAGGCGTCGGCCATGCACTGGGACTCCGGTTTGAAAAAGCTTTCAGTGATTCAATCGACTGCGCGAAGGCACACCAGTTCCGGAGGCCGCCGTCGCGAAGCCGATTCCGAGCCTGAAAATGCTACCATGCGCGGCGATCTTCAGAGGATGCCAAATGACTGCAACAGCTCTCGGCTTCCGCTCCCGCCTGCTGTGCGTGTTCCTGCCTTTCGCCGCGGGCTACTTCATCTCCTATCTGTTCCGGGTAATGAATGCGGTCATTGCCGGCGACCTGGCGGCGGACCTGGGGCTTGGCGCCGGTTCATTGGGTCTGCTGACCAGCGCCTATTTTCTCGCTTTCGCCGCGGCCCAGTTACCGCTGGGGATCCTGCTGGACCGTTTCGGCGCGCGCCGGGTGGAGAGCGCTCTGTTGCTGATCGCTGCCGCCGGTGCGTTGCTTTTTGCCATCGGTCAGACGGTTGCCGTACTCGGCGTTGGCCGGGCGCTGATCGGACTCGGTGTATCCGCCTGTCTGATGGCGAGCTTCAAGGCCTTCGTCCAATGGTTTCCTGCCAACAGCCTGCCACAGCTCAATGGCTGGCTGCTTGCCGTGGGTGGGCTTGGTGCGATGGCCGGAACGGTGCCGCTGGAATGGCTGGTTTCCGCAACGGACTGGCGGACGGTGTTCCTGATCTTAACACTGGCCTGTATCCTGGCGGCCGCCGGGATTTTCTGGCTGGTGCCGAATCGGGCACCTGAGGCCGCAACCCGCGAGCCGCGGCGGACGCCATCCCTTGCGGAGCAGGTCGGCGAGCTGGCGCAGGTGCTTCGCCATCCCTGGTTCTGGACTGTCGCACCGCTGGGTGCGATAAACATGGGGGTTTTCCTGGCGTTGCAGGGTTTGTGGGCCGGCCCCTGGTTGCGTGATGTGGCCGGCTACGAGCGTTCCGGGATCGCTACGGCATTGCTGTTGATCGCCGCTGCGATGACTGCCGGCTACGCCTTCTGGGGTACGCTTGCCACGCGGTTGGCGGTCAACGGCGTGCCGGTCCGGCATCTGGCACTGGTTGGCGTGAGCATGGCATTGCTGTTGCTGACGGTGCTCGCCTGGCAGCCCGGTGGCAGCATCATCTGGGCGTGGATGCTCTATGCCTTTGCCGGCAGCGCCGGCACGCTGTTCTACGTGGTCCTGACCCGCAGTTTCCCGGCCAGTCTGACAGGCCGGGTGAATACCGCCTTTAACCTGTTGATTTTTCTCTCGGCGTTCATCATTCAGTGGCTGCTTGGTCTGGCACTTGAATTACGCCCGAGTGTCTCTGCAGGTTACGACCCGCTGGATTACCGGCTCAGCTTTGCGGCGCTTTGCCTGTTGATGCTGGCATCTCTGGGCTGGTTTCTGTACGGCTGTCGTCGTTATGGCGATGCGGTTTGACACTTACGACGCCCCATAGACACTGGACCTGAACATTTTTTCAAGGAGAGCCCGCGAATGCTGGATCTGAACTGGTCGCGCCTGGCGACACCATCGCCGGACCTGGAGGTTGTCGAGCGGAAACCGGCGAAGGCGAACGGATTGCCCAGCCTGCTGTTCGTGCATGGTGCTTACGCAGGTGCCTGGTGCTGGGAAGAGCACTTCCTGGACTTCTTTTCAGAGCAAGGTTTTCACTGCCAGGCCTTGAGTCTGCGTGGACATGGGGCAAGCGCTGGCCACCACTCGTTGCATCGGACCGGGCTCGATGATTACGTGCAGGATGTGACCACCGTGGTCCAGCGGCTGGAGTCGCCGCCGGTGCTGGTCGGGCATTCCATGGGTGGCATGGTTATCCAGAAATATCTGGAGCACGCCACTGTGCCGGCCGCCGTCCTCATGGCGTCGGTGCCGCATATCGGCCTGGGGCAGTCGGTTTCCCGTCTGCTGCTGCGCGATCCCTGGCTGCTCGGCCAGATGGGGCTGATGCAGGCAGGTCTGCATCGATGGATGGATCTGGAGTCGGCCAGTCGGGCGGTATTCTCGCCAGATCTGCCGCTGGATGTCCGGACACGCTACGCTGCCAGGATGCAGCCCGAGTCACGGCGTGCGCTGGCCGAGATGAGCTTCACCAACCTACCGAATCGGCACCGCATGGCGAGCCTGCCGCCGATGCTGGTGCTGGCAGCCGGTGACGATGCGCTGTTTGAAGCGCGAACCCTGGAGCAGACCGCAGAGTATTACGACGCTGATTTCCTGACCCTGGCCGGTCTGGCACACGCGATGATGCTGGAGCCTCATTGGCAGCGCGCCGCGGAGGCCGTCAATGACTGGCTGCACCGGCAGTTTCCGCAGGCCGGCCGATGCAGCCGCTGACGGCTGGATCAGTGCAGCTTGAGTCGCGGGCGGGTGCGCTTGAACAGGCCACGCAGGGTGATGAGTACGAGCATCCGGAACAGGCCGTGAACGGCGGCCAGGTGTTTGCGGTAGAGCATGTTGTAGGCGCCCCGGGCAAGCATGCCCTCCAGCATCAGGCTGCCGAACAGACCACCCATCAGACGGCCCACCGCGTGGTCCTCGCTGAGTGAAATCAGCGAGCCGTAGTCCTTGTAGGTGAAGGCGTCAGGTTGTTGTCCACGCAGCCGTTTGCCCAGCGCCTTGTTCAGGTAACTGGCCTGCTGACTTGCGGTCTGAGCCCGCGGTGGAAGCGGCGCGTCATGACCGGGCAAAACCAGCGACGCACAATCACCGATAGCGTAGATGTCGTTGTCGGCCGTGGTCTGCAGATATTCGTTGATCACCAGTTGGTTGCTGCGGTTCGTCTCCAGGTCGCCCAGCTCGCTCAGCCAGTCCGGTCCTTTCACACCGGCTGACCAGACGCGCATTTGCGCTGGAATGAAGTCGCCGGATTCCAGCAACATGCCCTTCTCATTGACCTCGGTAACCTTGCTGCCCGTCATCACCTTGACGCCGAGTTCGTCGAGTTGCTTCCGGGTCTTGATGGACAGTCCGGGAGACAATGCCGGCAGGACCCGGTCCGCCGCTTCAATGACGGTCAGTCTGAGATCGGTTTCCGGATCAATCCGGTCGAGTCCGTAGCCGACCGCCTTGCGCGCGGCGTTACGCAGCTCGGCCGCCAGTTCGACACCGGTGGCACCGCCGCCGACGATGGCGACGGACAACTGCGAGTCATCGATGGCTGTCTCCTGCACCTGGGCGCGAAGGAACGATTTCACCAGCATCTGCTGAAATCGCTCGGCCTGGGCGGAATCATCCAGATAGAGGCAGTGTTCGGCGGCACCGGGGGTGCCGAAGTGGTTGCTGACGCTGCCTACCGCAATCACAAGGGTGTCGTATTCGAGATCACGCTCGGGCACGACCTCTCGGCCTTCGGTGTCCTTGAAAGGAGCCAGACGCACGGCCTTGCGTTCCCGGTCAAGACCGATCATGCGGCCATACTGGTAGCGAAAATGGTGGCGTTGCGCCTGAGAGAGGTAATCCAGGGCATCCTCGCCGGAATCCAGTGTGCCCGCAGCCACTTCGTGCAGTAACGGTTTCCAGATATGGGTCAGGCTGGCATCCACCAGCGTGACCTGGGCGCGACCCCGTTTACCCAGGCTGCGGCCAAGACGCGTGGCCAGTTCCAGCCCGCCGGCGCCGCCGCCGACAATGACAATTCGATGTCCCGCTGTGGAGCTGCTCATGCCCATCTCCTTCTTATTCTGATAATGCTGTCCAATGCCTTCCAATGTTACACCGTTTGCCCACACCGAACTTCCACCGGCGGTGGCAGAGCACCTTGTCTCCCGCGACACAAATGCGACTCCCACGACGAAGAACGCCGCAACGGATGTCGTTGCGGCGTTTTTCGTCGTGGGAGTCGCTAGGCTCGGCGTGCCTGCAGGGGGAAGGCCCGGTTACTGCGTCCCTGGTAATCGACGGAGAACTCGTCGAAGGCCCGCAGCGCATCTTCGGCCGCGCGGTCCTCACGGATTTCGAAGGCATTGATGCCACAACGTTCCATGTAGGCGACCTGGTCCCGGAGTACATCGCCGGTGGCTCGAATTTCGCCATCGTAGTCATGCCTCGCCCGCAGCAATCGTGCGTGGCTGTAACAACGGCCGTCCTTGAACGCCGGGAAATGCACGACGATCAGGGGCAGTTCGAGCAGCGTATCCAGTTCTTCAACCGGGAAGTCGCCGTCAAGGCGTACTCCAAGACGGCCATTCCGCGTGCCGAGCTGATCCTTTTCTTCCTGCCAGCGCTGCCAACTGACGGTGATATCGCCGTCAGCCGGCACCGGATCCTCGTCGGCAATATGCAACCACGGATCATCGGCGACCAGGGCGCGTTCACGAATCAGGTTAACCATAAGCGCGCTCCTTGAACGGCTTCATGCCGACCCGCCGGTAGGTATCAAGGAAACTTTCCTCGCCTTCCCGCAGCTCGGTGTAGGTATGAATGATGGCCTCCATGGTGTCAGCCACCTTGTCCTTGCTGACGGCTGGCCCCAGCCGATCGCCCAGGGAGGCGTCATTGGCTGACGAGCCGCCGAGGGTTATCTGATAGAACTCCTCACCCTTCTTGTCCACACCGAGGATGCCGATGTGGCCGACCGTATG
>LFIK01001147.1_pt1 | contig 20661 bp, 18 predicted proteins | sample 643401 | NCBI WGS metagenome assembly LFIK01 (sample SAMN03777447, study PRJNA286221) | soda lake metagenome | biome: soda lake; feature: Kulunda steppe; material: water; isolation source: sample T5-Br brine of Lake Tanatar-5 | place: Russia: Kulunda steppe | collected 2010-07
CAGAAGAAGACATTCTGTTACGAAAACCGTGTTTTTTTGATTTTTTACGTTTATTCGGTTGATATGTTCTTTTCACAATCAACACCTCCTAGTTCAATATGAAACCATGCTTTGTAATTATATAAAATGTTTTCTACCGTGTCAACTCTTATTTTTATAATAAAGAATTTCTAAATTTTTTTCAACACTTTTCCACACTCTAAAACGGCATAACTATCAAGTTTTCACAGTTTAATATGTGGAAAAGTGGAGATGTTAAAAACCCGGTAGTGTGGAAAAGTATAAAACCCATATAAAGGCCTTTATTCAGATATAAAAGGACTATGAGAAAACATTAAAAAGTGATGTTGATAAAAAAGTTTTCCACATTTTATGTTGATAAATTTTGTTTTTTTTTAACATTTTATTGTGCTAAACTAAATGTGATGTCGGAGGTGAGCGCCATGCAACAAGAAACACAACATTTTGAAATTTGGCAGGAAGTAAAAGGGCGTCTTGAGATGCAACTAGAACACAACACTTTCGAAGAAATTTTTAGCGAAGTAGATTCCGTCTTTAAAATAAAGAATAACTATATCTACTTGATCGTTGAAAATGAGTTCATTAAAAAACGTATTGAGATGCTTTATCTCAAACGAATGAACCGAGAACTCGAAAAACATGTGGATGAAAAACACGAATACCGTTTGATTACTCGTGAAAAAGCAGAACAACAGCTTGCAAACGAAAAATCATATGAAATCAATGCTCCGGATGGTCAAATCGACCAACCTGAGCGTTATTTTAACACGAACTTAAATCCTTCATATACCTTTAATAACTTTGTCGTTGGGAACTCTAACCGTTTAGCGTATACATCTGCCATTAAAGTGGCAGACCAACCTGGTATTGTCGCCAACCCTCTTTATATATTTGGAGATGTTGGACTTGGTAAAACCCACTTAATGCAGTGTGTAGGAAATTATATTCTTGAAGGAGACATTAACACAAAAGTTCTTTATGTTAAGGCTGATCAGTTTGTTGAAGATTATGTTAAATATGCTTCTAAAAAGAAATTCAATGAATTTAATAATATGTACCGTGATGTAGATGTTCTTTTAGTCGATGATATTCAATTTTTAGCAAAAAAAGAAAAATCCCAAGAAGAATTCTTTAAACTGTTTGAACAACTTCATAACCAACAAAAACAAATCGTTATCACATCTGATCGTAAAGCATCAGATCTTAAAGATATTATGTCGCGCTTAACTTCCCGCTTTGCTTGGGGGGTAACTGTTGATATAAACAGGCCTGATTTAGAACACCGTATTAAAATCCTTGAAAAGAAACTCATGGCTGAGACATCTGATACTGATTTGATGCCTGAGAAAGTCATGGAATTTATCGCATCGGTGTTTGATAACAACGTAAGAGAATTAGAAGGCGCGCTAAAACGCGTATTGTTCTATTGCACGGCCTTTGATTATGACTTCACCATCAAAAATGCAGAAACCGCACTTGAAAACCTCATTAAACCAAAGAAAAATAACAAAGAATATTTTAAAGATAAGATTCAAAATCTATTGAGCGTTGTGAGTGAATATTATAATATCACAACCAATGATTTAATAAGTAAAAAAAGAAAGCGAATTTATCTTTATCCTCGACAAATTGCGATGTATTTAATTAAAGACAATTTTGACCTACCATTTAAAAAAATAGGCTCTTATTTTAGCGGTCGAGACCACTCTACTGTGATGCATTCTGTTGAAAAAATAAACAACGAAATTCAAATTGATTCAAATGTTAAAGTTGACGTTGAAAAACTTAAGCAAAAATGTGGAGAAAACTAATCATTTTAAACACAAAAGCCGCTTGAAATATGGTATAATTATAATGTTAGGAAATGTTTTCAACAATTCCACACACCATAACAATAATAACTTAAATACAAATTAATTATTTAGAGGTGAAGCCAATGCGTTTTGAAATAAGCAAAGACAAATTACTGTATAATCTTTTAATTGCTCAAAAGGCACTTTCAACAAAAACACCAAACCCTGCTTTGCAAGGGGTTAAAATTGATGTTGAAAAAGATCGCTTATTATTAACGACTAGTAATTCTGATATTTCAATTAAAGTTGTAATAGAAGATAATAGTTTAGAAGTAGAAGAAACAGGGTCTGTGTTAATTCCAGGAAAATACTTCATTGAAATAGTTAGAAAATTAGATGGACAACTTGTTAGCTTATCAGCGGTTGAGGATAATTTAATCCGTATTGAAGCTGATCATTCTGATATTACTTTAAACATGTTAGACCTAGAAGATTACCCTGAGTTATCGTTTAAAGAAAAAGATGACTTTATTAAAGTGAATGTAAGAACGTTAAAAACGATTATCCGTCAAACAGCGTTCGCAACATCTACCATTGAAAACCGTCCTATTTTAACCGGGGTTAACTTTACCATTAAAGATAACGCCTTAACCGGGGTTGCGACCGATTCATATAGGTTAAGTCAAAAAACGATTGGCTTAGAAGATAGTTATGAAGCATTAAATATTATTATTCCAGGGAAGTCTTTAGAAGAACTGATGAAAATTTTAGAAAACAACACTTCAGACGTTGAAGTGCACTTTGATCAAAATAAAGTATTATTCAAATACGAGAATGTCATGTTCCATTCGAGATTGCTTGAAGGGAACTTCCCAGAAACCTCTAAATTAATTCCTTCTGAGTTTCCAATTCAAATTAAATTTAACAAAGAACAACTTATCACTGCCATTGAAAGAGCGTCACTGCTTTCAAGTCGCGATGGTCAAAACGCGATTGTAAAATTAAATGTTCGACAAGATGATGTCGTTGAAATTTCTTCTAATTCGCCTGAAATCGGTCGTGTGTTAGAAGAAGTTCATCCAGTCGATGAGATTCAAGGGTCTCCGTTAAAAATTGCTTTCAGCTCAAAATACATCCTTGAAGCTTTAAAAGTTTTTAACTCATCAGAAGTCACCGTTAAATTTACGGGTGAAATTCGTCCATTCATTTTAGACGGCGAATATGATGAAGATATGCTTCAATTAATTTTACCAGTGAAAACAGACTAACTTTCATTAAAATTTTGAAACTGCGCAATTTTGCGCAGTTTTTTTTATGCTTCAAATGTTGTTAATCTTACTAAAATATTATATAATACTAATAGTATATATATTATATATAAGAAAGGGCTTGGGGTTCGATTATGGAAAATGTTTCAATTACAACACCCTACATAACATTAGGTCAAATGATGAAATTTGCAAATATTGCGAGTAGTGGTGGAGATATCAAAGCACTCTTAAGTGAAGTGAGCATTACTGTCGATGGAGAGCGTGAAAATAGACGCGGCCGAAAGCTTTATCCAGGAATGGTTGTAAAGATCGAATCGGTTGGGTCTTTTAAAATTGTAAATGCACAAAATCAATAACCTCACGTTAAAAGATTTTCGGTGTTATGAACACTTAGATGTTGCTTTTAACGATGGCATGAATTTAATCATTGGTGATAATGCGCAAGGGAAGACCTCTTTGTTAGAAGCTATTTATGTACTGGCTTTGAGTAAGTCCCATAAAACAAGCTTTGATCAAGTTTTAATTAAAGATGACGCAGCGTTTTCTAAAATACAAGGGAAAGCATCTTTAGATAATCGTTTAAGCACTTTAGAAGTTATTTTATCTAAAGAAGGAAAAAAAGCGCGTTATAACCATGTTGAATATAAACGACTCTCTGATTATATTGGCTTAATGAACGTTATAATGTTTGCGCCTGAGGATTTAAACATTATTAAAGGATCCCCAAAAGAAAGAAGACGTTTTTTAGATTTAGAAATGACACAGTATAATAGACATTTTTTGCATCATATGACGCAATATAACAAAGTCTTAAAAGAACGAAATGAGCATTTAAAGGCGCTTCAAAAAAAGCGTTCTAAAGACTATGTATTGCTCGATGTTTTGACGGACCAACTCATTCATTACGGAAAAAAGGTAATGGACGCAAGAGAAGCTTTTGTGAACGATTTAAATGGTCCATTAAAGCGCCTTTATAAAAATTTAAGCGGTGAAGATCATTTGGTGATGCGTTATATGCCTTCTGTTGAAGGAGACATTGAATTGGCTTACAAAAACAAACAAACCCTTGATGTGTTAAGCGGGACAACTACATTAGGCCCTCATCGCGATGATTTAAGTTTTTATTATGGCGATACACCGGTAAAAAAAGTTGCTTCACAAGGTCAAATAAGAAGTGTCGCGTTGAGTTTAAAATTAGGGGTTATTGATTTGATAGAAGCAAACCATCAAACCATCCCTATCATTTTATTGGATGATGTTTTTAGTGAATTAGATCTTAAAAGGCAAAAAAATATATTGGCACACATTAATAAAAATGCTCAAGTATTTATTACGACAACATCCTTAGTTTCAATGAACTTAAAAGGGTTAGACCGTTATACGGTTTATACCATTGAACAAGGAACCATAAAAGGAGTGGACAACCATGGATCATAAGAAAAGTTACGATTCTAGTAATATTCAAATTTTAGAAGGATTAGAAGCGGTAAAAAAACGCCCCGGGATGTATATCGGCTCTACAGGGCCTAGAGGCTTACATCATTTGGTATGGGAAATTGTCGATAATGGTGTGGATGAAGCGTTAGCAGGATACGCAGATACGATTGATATAAGAATTTATGACAATAACATTATAGAAGTTATTGATAACGGCCGTGGGATTCCTGTCGATACGCACCCTAAAACAGGATTACCTGCTGTTGAAACCATCCTTACGACGTTGCATGCAGGTGGAAAATTTGATAGTGATTCATATAAAGTATCAGGTGGCCTTCATGGGGTTGGTGCGTCGGTTGTAAATGCTTTGAGTGAGTGGTTTGAAGTCAATATTCACAGAGATGGCATTGAATACTATCAACGCTATGAACAAGGCATCACCCAGTGTTCTTTAGAAGAACGAGGTGCTACTGAAAAAACCGGAACCCGTATTCGCTTCAAAGCTGATAGTTCTGTATTTACCGAATGTGAAGATTATGATTATGAAACTTTACGTTTAAGAATCCAACAAATGGCGTTTTTAAATAAAGGCATTCAATTTACCATAAGCGATGAAAGAAGTCCAGATGGTCATAAAGAAGTATACCGTTATGATGGTGGAATCAAAGAATATGTTGAATTTTTGAATAAGAATAAAGAAATTCTTCATCAAGAAGTCATTTATGCTGAAGGTGAAAGCGATGATATTGTTGTTGAAATCGCGATGCAATACAATAACGCTTTTGCCCAAAATGTGTTCCCGTTTACCAACAACATTCATAATGCGGAAGGGGGAACGCATGAAGAAGGTTTTAAAATGACTTTAACGCGTATTTTAAACGCTTATGGGAAAACCAACAACATCTTCAAAAAAGATGAATCTTTAGTTGGAGATGACACAAGAGAAGGGTTAACAGCCATCATTAGTGTGAAACATCCCGACCCTCAATTTGAAGGACAAACAAAGTCTAAATTAGGAAGCACTGAAGTCAGAAAAGTGGTTGCACAAGTCTTAAGTGAAGGGTTAGACAGACACTTAATGGAAAATCCAAATGACGCAAAAATTATTATTGAGAAAGCCTTACTTGCATCAAGAGCCCGTTTGGCAGCCAAAAAAGCAAGAGAAGCGACCCGGCGAAAGAGTCCTTTAGATGGCTTAGGTTTTGCGTCTAAATTAGCGGATTGTCGTGAAAAAGACCCTTCAAAAGCAGAACTCTACATTGTCGAGGGTGATTCAGCAGGGGGGTCTGCGAAACAAGGAAGAGATTCAGGTTTTCAAGCAATCTTACCCCTTCGAGGAAAAGTTTTGAATGTTGAGAAAGCACGATTAGATAAGATTTTAGCGAACAAAGAGATTTTATCGATGATTCAAGCATTTGGGACTGGAATTGGTGATGAGTTTGATGTCGATCAATCGCGATACCATAAAGTCGTTATTATGACAGATGCGGATGTTGATGGGGCGCATATTCGAACCTTACTATTAACGTTCTTATTCCGTTACATGCGTCCTTTAATTGAAAGAGGCTATGTCTATATCGCCCAACCCCCCCTTTATAAGCTTCAACAAGGTAAATATGTAGATTATGCCTTCACTGAAGATGAAATGGAAGAAAAACAATCTAAACTTTCAAAACGTGCGCTCATTCAACGCTATAAAGGATTGGGTGAAATGAATCCTGAACAGCTTTGGGAAACGACCATGGACCCAGAAAATAGAACGCTTTTAAAAGTATCTTTAGAAGATGCGATGGAAGCGGATGGGATTTTCAACATGTTAATGGGTGATGAAGTAGAACCGCGTAGAGATTTCATACAAGCCAATGCTGCCTACGCCAAAAATCTTGACATTTAGGAGCGAATATCATGAGTATTGATTCAATGAAACCAACGACGTTTGACCGTATTAACAACATCAATATTTCCGATGAGATGAAAACTTCGTTTTTATCGTATTCGATGAGTGTAATCGTATCAAGAGCCTTACCCGATGTAAGAGATGGGTTAAAACCGGTTCATAGACGTATTTTATATGGCATGGAAGAACTCGGTGTTACCCCAGGGTCTTCTTTTAAAAAGTCTGCCAGAATTGTTGGGGATGTTATGGGGAAATACCATCCCCACGGAGACAGTGCAATTTATGATGCGATGGTTCGTATGGCCCAAGAATTCTCATACCGCTATCCATTAGTCAATGGGCATGGGAACTTTGGGTCAATTGATGGCGATGGCGCCGCGGCGATGCGTTATACCGAAGCGAAAATGGGACGCATTAGTAGCGAGATGCTTAAGGACATCAAAAAAGACACCGTTGAATGGGTAGAAAACTACGATGGGACGGAAAAAGAACCCCAAGTTTTACCTGCGAAATTTCCCAATTTATTAGTCAATGGCGCAACTGGTATTGCGGTTGGTATGGCGACTAATATCCCCCCTCATAACTTAAATGAAGTCATTGATGGGACGCTTGCTTATATTGACAACAACGATATTGAACTTGATGAATTAATGGAACACATTAAAGGGCCAGATTTCCCTACAGGTGGGACCTTAATGGGGGTTTCTAATTTAAGAGAAGCTTACCGAAGTGGAAATGGCTCTATTAAAGTTCGCGCAAAATCAACTGTAGAAGAGCTTAAAAGCGGAAAAAAAATCATTACCGTAACAGAAATCCCTTATCAAGTGAATAAAACGCGTTTGATTGAAAAAATCGCTGAACTTGCCAAAGAAAAACGGGTAGAAGGGATCACTGATTTGCGCGATGAATCGAACCGTAATGGGATCAAAATTATCATTGAGTTAAGAAAAGATGCGTCCGCAGAAGTGACGCTGAATAACTTATATAAATTTACTCCCCTTCAAACCAGTTTCGGGATGAATATGCTGGCGCTTGTTGATCAAAGACCGCATGTTTTAAGCCTTAAAGAGATGTTAAAACATTATGTTGATCATCAAGTTGAGGTTTTAACGAGAAGAAGTGAATACGAATTAAAACGCGCGAAAGATCGCGCTCATATTTTAAAAGGCCTATTAACCGCACTTGACAACATCGATGACGTCATTGACGTTATCCGTAAAGCATACGATGATGCGGAAGAACAATTGGTTGAAAAGTTTGACTTATCAAGTGTTCAAGCCAAAGCCATCTTAGAGATGCGCTTACGTCGCTTATCTGGCTTAGAACGCGAAAAAATAGAACAAGAACTTAGCGATTTAAAAGAAAAAATTGAGTATCTTGAAAGCATTTTAGCCTCAGAAACAATGAAACTAGAAGTGATTAAAGACGATTTAAAAACCATTAAAGAGACCTACGGCGATGAAAGACGTTCAGAGATTTCCCTAGCTTTAGACCTTGATTTAGAAGATGAAGATTTAATCCCTGAAGAAGACGTTATTATAACGATTACGCAAGGTGGGTATACAAAACGTATGTCCGCAGAGAGTTATAAAACTCAAAATCGTGGTGGAAAGGGTATGACTGGCATAAAAATGCATGATGATGATGCGGTTGAACACATTTTATTCACTTCAACCCATGATTACTTACTCTTCTTCACAAATAAAGGCCGCGTCTACAAGTTAAAAGGCTATAAAATCCCTGTTTTCTCAAGAACTTCAAAAGGCTTACCCCTTGTTAATGTCTTGCCATTTGATAAAGACGAAACCCTACAAGCGGTCACCACAATCGATGATTTTGAAAAAGATGAGTATTTGTTCTTTGTGACCATTGATGGAACCGTGAAAAGAACGCCTACTACGGATTATCAAAACATCCGAAGTTCAGGCATTCGAGCAATCACTTTAAGAGAAGGAAACGAACTCTTAGATGTCAAAAGAACCGATGGCACCAAAGCGATTATTTTAGGGGCTTCAAACGGGAAAGCCATTCGTTTTAATGAACAAGACGTTAGAACGATGGGAAGAACTGCCAGTGGTGTTCGTGGAATGCGTATTCCTGATGATACTAAAATCATTGGGGCTGCGCTTGTGGATGAACACAATACAGAAGTCTTAATTGTTACCCAACAAGGCTATGGAAAGCGAACACTTGTCGAAGAATACCGCACGCAAAATAGAGGCGGTAAAGGGGTTAAAACCTTAAATGTCACTGAAAAAAACGGTCCCCTTGTTAGACTCTCAAGTGTTGGAGGCGAAGAAGATTTAATTATTTTATCCAATAAAGGGACAATGATTAGAATTCCAATGGAACAAATTTCTCTTTCTTCCCGTGCGACACAAGGTGTACGGTTAATCCGTCTTAATAACGGGCACTACGTTGCCACAACCGCAGTCGTTCCTAAACATGAAGAAGCCCTTGAAGCGCATGATGAAATGGTAGAAGTTACCGAAAAAGAAGGATTAACGCCTGAAAGTGACACGCTCGCAGCGTCTGAAAAGTCTCTGAGTGAAGAAGCTTCTAAAAACGAACCAAATGAAGATCCAAGAAAAACCCAAAACAAAGCTTCTGAATCAAATGATGAAGAAAATGAGGAAGACGACAAAGAAAAAGCGCCCCAACTTTCACTATTCAATGAAGATTAATTGACAAATAGAAGGTGCTTTGCTACTATCAAACTATAATACGATGATAAGGACAAAGCCTTCAAATTGTGATTTCAAGAGAGTCGGTGGTTGGTGAAAACCGATACACAATGAAGCGTGATCTCCCTTTAAGTGGATACAAACTATCCCGGTTACTGACCGTTAAACAGTGAAAGTGAGCATCATAGATGCTAACTAGGGTGGCACCACGGGTTATAATAATCTCGTCCCTTCGCGGGACGGGATTTTTTTATTTTATTTTATACGAGGAGGAATAATATGTTAGATATTAAAGCATTAAGAGACAATGCAAAAAGCATTATCGAAAGGTTAAATACTAGAGGAGAAGATTTTTCTTATCTATATGATGTCGTAAAGCAAGATAAGGAAAGACGTGAACTTATACAATCCATTGAAAAAACGAAAGCCAACAAAAACGCCATTTCAAAGAAAATTGGTGCCTTTAAACGAGAAGGAAAAGACGTTAGTGAGATTTTAAACAGTATCGAAGAAGACAAACAATCGATTCAAACCATGCAAGAACGTTTGAATGATCTAGACCATGAAATTAAAGATACTTTATTAAAAACTCCAAATGTGCCCCATCAAAATATCCCACTAGGCAAAGATGAGGATGATAACTTAGAAATAAAAACGTATGGTGAAATCCCGCATTTTGATTTTGAGGTTAAACCACACTGGGAACTTGGTAAAATGTTGGATATTTTAGATTTTGAACGCGCTAGTAAGATTGCGGCGAGTCGCTTTGTTGTCTATAAAAAACAAGGGGCGCGTCTCGAACGTGCATTAATCAATTTTATGCTTGATTTTCACATCAGCAATCATGGTTATGAAGAAGTGATGTTGCCTTTTATTGTGAATGAAGCATCGATGACTGCATCGGGACAATTTCCAAAATTTAAAGCGGATGCGTTTGAATTAAATGATGATAGGAAACTTTATTTAAACCCAACGGCTGAAGTACCGAGTATTAATCTCCACCGTGATGAAATCTTAAAAGAAAGCGACCTCCCTATTCATTATGCCGCATTTACGACTGCGTTCCGTCAAGAAGCAGGAAGTGCAGGGCGCGACACAAGAGGGATTTTAAGACAACATCAGTTTAATAAAGTTGAGTTAATTAAATTTGTTAAGCCTGAGACATCTTACGATGAATTAGAATCAATGCTTTTAAATTCAGAAGCAATTTTAAAAGCGTTAGAAATCCCTTATAGAGTGGTGGAACTTTGTAGTGGGGATATTGGGTTTGGCATGGCTAAAACGTATGATATTGAAGTATATTTGCCGTCATATCAAACCTATCGTGAAATTGGATCCATCTCTAACGCTGAAGATTTCCAAGCAAGAAGAGGCAATATTCGCTTTAAACGTGACGCTTCAAAAGGGGCTGAGTATGTGCATACTTTAAACGGTTCAGGTTTAGCGGTCGGGAGAACCGTCATTGCGATTATGGAAAACTACCAACAAGAAGATGGAACAATTTTAGTGCCTAAGGTCTTGCAACCTTACATGAAAACCGATATTATCAAATAAGAGAGATAAAAAATTAAGGAGAGAATTATGTTTGAAAAACAAAGTACCGTTGATTTAAAAACAGAAACAAAGCCACTGATTTTAAGCAACAATCCACACAATGCCTTGGTAAAAGAAGTCATGGATGCACTTGAAATTGAAGATTCAATCATTAAGGATGCTCCATTTAAAAAACTCGAGACGCTTGGAAAGTTAAAAACGCCATTTGTGATTTTCTTAAATGAAGCAAACATTACTGACATCGAGAAAAAAGCGAAAGTCTTTAAAGCCTTTGATGGATTTGAAGAGGATGGGGTTTTATTACTTGAAAGTTTTAACAGTGATACGTTAGAGACTTTAGGAGAAATGATTTTAAAAGCGCTATACAGTTTTGATACGTATAAAACGAAAAAAGCGAAATTTGGTCATTTAGTGTATGTTGGAAAACAAACAGAAGTGTTTGAAAAAGGGCTCGTTATTGGCGAGGCTATTAACTTTACAAGAGACTTAGTAAATCGTCCTTATAACAAGTTAAATGCTGCTCAATTAGGGGAAATCGCCGCAACGTTTGATCGAATTGAAAATGTTGAAGCCAATATCTTAGACAAACCAGCCATTGAAAAATTGAATATGGGTGCGTTCTTAGGGGTTAATAAAGGAAGTACGGATGAACCGCGTTTAATTCATTTAACCTATAAAGGCGCCCCAAATTCTAGTGAAATGACAACCTTTGTAGGGAAAGGGATCATGTATGATACCGGCGGCTATTCTTTAAAAGGCGTTCAATCGATGCCCAATATGAAAATGGATATGGGGGGGGCCGCAACGACGCTTGGTGCGTTTAAAGCGATCGCTACGTTAGGGTTAAAAACCAACATTAGCGCAGTTATTCCCGCAACCGATAACCGCATTGGCGATGACGCGATTGTCCCAGATGATATTTTAACCGCTGCCAATGGGACTACCATTGAAATTATTTCTACGGACGCTGAGGGGCGTTTGGCTTTATGTGACGCCCTTTGGTATGCTCAAAAAGAAGGGGCCACAAGAATTATAGATATGGCGACGTTAACAGGCGCTGTTGTGGCGGCTTTAGGCGACAATATTGTCGGCGCTTTTTCAAACAATGATGCATTTTATCAAAGCTTTGAAAAAACGGTGAAGGCATCACAAGAAAAAGTATGGCGTTTACCGATTGATCCAATCCATCACAAAAATTTAGAAAGTCCTTTTGCAGATATTAAAAATTCAGGGGGACGTTTAGCAGGTTCTTCTATTGCGGCTGCGTTCTTAGAGAAATTCGTTGATAAAAATATTCCTTGGATTCACCTTGATATTGCCGGAACTGCTTTTGAAAAAGAAAAAGGCGGAACTGGTGTCATGGTCAAATCATTAACAAAACTGTTTGATTAACAAAATAACCCGATAAAGCATGATTCGCTTTATCGGGTTATTTATTTTATAGTTATAGTGCTTCTTTAATCGCATCGGCTATGGTTTGATACTTTAATTCATCGTAATGATCCATTTGGTTAGGGGTTAAAAGTTCTACGGAATCATTTTCATATCGTGGGACAATATGGACATGGAAATGAAAGACACTTTGAGTGGGTTTATCAACGTTATTGATGATGTTAAATCCTATAGGTTTAAAAGCCGCTTTTAACGCTTTTGTGATTTTGGGTACTTTTGAAAATATTTGAGTAGCCATAGTTGTGTTGAGTTCATAGATGTTTTTAATATGTTTTTTAGGAATGATTAAAGTGTGGCCTTTTGTGGTTTGAGTGATGTCTAAAAAAGCATAAATATGGTCATCTTCATAAACTTTGTAAGAAGGGATTTCACCCTCTAAAATTTTACAAAATATACAATCCATTATCGTTTCCCTCCAACTTCGTTATTTAAGATATCAAATAGTGAATCCATTGATTTTAACATATAATCAGGGTTGGCTTTTTTTAAGAATTCTTTGCCTTTGATGCTCCATTCAACGCCAGCGGTTAAAATATTGGCGTTTTTACCTGCTAATATATCAGAATCATTATCCCCAATCATGATTGCTTGATTCCAATCTTTAAATTGATTTAAAGCATGCAAGCACGCATCTTTGGCAGGTTTAGGATTTAAAACATCGTCTAAAGTCGTGATGACATCAAAATATTGTTCAAGGTTAAACATTTTTATACTTGGTTCTGCGCTGGAATAGAATTTTGAAGTAACGATCGCTAAATTATAGCCCTCGTTTTTAAGTTGTTTTAAACCTTCTATCACCCCATCATAAGCAAATAAATATTCTTTTTCATGCGCTGCGTAATAATTTAAATAACTTTCATATAAAGCGTTTATGGTCTTTGGGTCGTTGGTGTATTTTTTGAAAATAGCTTCTAAGGGTGGTCCGATATCTTTGATAATACTTTCTCTTGAAATCTCTAAATTGTTTAAATGTTTTCTGTACGCATGTTTATAGCTTCTTATGATAATTTCATTGCTATCAAGTAAGGTTCCATCTAAGTCAAAAAGTATGGTATCTATTGTCTTATTCATTTTCATCACCTAAGCGTATTTTACCATGTTTAGAAGGGAAAATCATTGTATAAATACGAAAAATCAACTATAATAAGCCATGATAGGAGTGATTTGAATGTCTGATATTATTACAACATTAAAAGAAAAAATTAAAGGAAAAAATTTACGCATTGTTTTCCCTGAATCCAATGATGCTAGAATCATTAAAGCGGCTCAAAAATTAGGAAATGAAGGATTGATTAAACCGGTTTTAATTGGAGATCCTAAGGACATAGTGGAAGATGTTTCTATGTGTGAGGTGATTAATCCTAGTGAGTCCCCTTTATATAATGAATTTGTTCAAGCGTTGGTTGAAAGACGCGCTGGAAAATGTAGTTATGAACAAGCTCAAGAAATGCTAAAAACCCCTAATTATTTTGGGACGATGCTCGTTTATTCGAATCAAGCACACGGATTAGTTAGTGGGGCTGTACATTCAACAGGCGATACGGTAAGACCAGCTTTACAAATTATTAAAACGAAACCTGGTGTTAGCCGTACGTTTGGATACTTTTTAATGGTGAGAGGCGATGAAAAATATATTATGGGCGATTGTGCCATCAACCCTAACCCTGATAGCGAAGCATTGGCTGAGTTTGCAATTGAAAGTGCGAAAGCGGCTAAGATTTTTGGAATTGATCCAAAAGTAGCCTTATTAAGCTTTTCAACGAATGGTAGCGCAGTCAGTGATGAGACGAAAAAAGTAAGTAAAGCGGTTGAAATCGCAAAAGAAAAAGCACCAGAATTAGCAATTGATGGGGAAATGCAGTTTGATGCGGCATTTGTTAAAAGTGTCGGAGAGAAAAAATTTCCTGATTCAAAAGTCGCTGGTCAAGCAAACACCTTTGTTTTCCCTGATTTGAACAGTGGAAATATTGGCTATAAGATGGCCCAACGACTCGGTGGCTTTGAAGCGATGGGACCTGTTTTAGCAGGTCTTAATAAGCCGGTCAATGATCTTTCTAGAGGATGTAGTGCCTCAGATGCTTATAACACTGCGATTATTACTGCGGCACAAAGTTTGATGGATTAAGTATAAGCCTGGCCTTACCAGGCTTTTTCATTTTAGGGATAAAAATTATTAATGGTCGGATGTGATGCGATGAAAAAAGCTGCTTTAATATTTAATCCAGTCAGCGGAAAGAAATCTTTTGAACCATATATTGATATTGTTAAAGATCGATTGGAACATAAAGGTTTCACGTGTAACGTATATAAAACTGAATATGAAAACCATGCGACTGAAATAACCAAAGAAATTTCTATTTTGCATGATTTGTTAATTGTTGCAGGTGGCGACGGTACGTTTCACGAAGTTTTAAATGGACTTATGGAGATTGACAATGCTCCACCAGTTGGCTATATTCCCTCAGGCACCACAAATGATATTGGCTTATCTCTTGGGTTAAGTAAAAATGCTTTAAAAACGTTAGATATTATTTTAAAACAAACGATTGTGAATATGGATGTTGTAAAAACGAATTTTGGTTATTTTACATATGTGAGTGGTATTGGTAAATATATTGATATTAGTTATAAAACCAGTCAAAAACTTAAGCACATCTTTGGGCATTTGGCTTATATTTTTACAGGCATTAAAGAGTTTTTCATATCGACAAAATTTAAAGGTGATATTACTTTTAATGGGTCTGTTTTATCAGATACTTACGTCTTATTGCTATTGATTAATTCAAAGAAAGTTGCGGGGTTTAATATGATAAAAAAACCAATATTAGATGATGGCTTGATTGATGTGATTATGTATCGTCATATTCCCTTTTTTAACAATATTAGGTTTTTATTCTCATTTGTTTTTGGGATAAAAAAATTGCCGGGGGTCAAACATTTAAGCGTCAAGGAGATGACGGTAAAAATTTCTAAAAAAAGACAATGGAATCAAGATGGTGAACTTGTTGGTTCAGGCGACCAAAAAATAGCGGTACTACCAAAAGCGTTAAAAATTATTATAAACCCTAAACATTTACACCTCTTTTTAAACCAATCAAAGGATCATTATGAAAAAATCATTTAACGAAGTAATTGTTGTTGAAGGAAATCACGATCGATCTAGAATTTTACAAGTGTTTCCTAACAGTGAGATAATCATTACCAACGGAAGTGAAATCCCACACGATACATTGCGTTTATTAAAAGCCTTAAATCAAACAAAGGGTTTGATTTTAATGCTTGATCCTGATGTACCAGGTGAAAAAATACGTAAGACCATCAATCATTTTGTAGGAAAAACCAAACATGTGTTTTTACCCAAAGCCCCTTGTGTGGATAAGACAAAAGGAAAAGTAGGCATTGAACATGCCTCTTTACCGTTAATAAGAGAAGCTTTAAATAATCATGTCTACGAATCCAACAATCATAACCCCATAATTACTAAAAAGGATTTAATGGCGCGCGGATTAATAGGCGCGAAAAACGCTACTGAGAAAAGAGCGTTAGTGTCTGATGCTTATCAGTTAGGGTTATCGAATGGTAAAACATTTCTAAAAAAATTAAATATGTTCAACATCGATTTATCGATGATTGATGCGGTGATAAAATGACAAACACTAAAGACTTAATAAAAAAACATAATGTTTTAATAAAAAAGAAATACGGCCAGAACTTTTTAACCGATCAAAATATTATCAAGCGTATAATAGATGTATCTATGGTTGATGACGATACGCATGTTGTAGAAATAGGCCCAGGGTTAGGGGCTTTGAGTGAACATTTGATTGATAAAGTAAAGAGTTTAGTTGCCTATGAAATCGATGGGGACTTAATTAATCCGCTGCAGCGCATCTTTTCGAAGTCTAATAACGTAGCGCTTTACCATAAAGATTTTTTGAAAACTGACTTTAAAGAAGATCTAAAAGCCCTTCCTTTTATCGATGGCAAGGTTACAGTTGTAGCGAATCTCCCGTATTACATTACAACACCCATTTTATTTAAATGTTTAGACTATACGTCTCTTATCGATAAAATGGTCTTTATGACGCAATATGAAGTCGCCAAACGTCTAACCGCTTCTACCAACACTAAAGACTATAATGCCTTAAGTGTGACGATGCATTATTTATGTCATGCATCATTTGCGTTTAAAGTTCCAAAAGATGTTTTTATTCCTACGCCTAATGTCGATAGCGCTGTGATTACTTTGGATGTTAAAAAAAATAGACCCAATATTGATGAAGCATTTTTCTTTGATTTTGTGAAAACATCTTTTAAACAAAAGCGTAAAACACTGGTCAATAACTTATCTAAAGGGTACCAAATTGACAAAGCAACCATTATTCAATTTTTAGATACATTTAAGCTTTCTTCAACGGTGCGAGCGGAGGCGATTAATGTGGATACATTTGTTAAGTTAAGCGAGCAATTTAAAGTGTTTCTTTAAGTTTCACGTGAAACAAGGAGGGATTGATATGAAGGAAAAAGCGTATGCAAAAGTAAATTTACATTTAGACATTGTAGGCAAACGCATTGATAATTACCATAATTTAGAAATGGTTATGGCCCCTTTAAAACTGCATGATGTACTAACTTTCGACATTCTAGATCACGATGAAATTGTTATAACGTCCGATCAAGAGATTACCAAAAATCCTGAAGACAATTTGGTTTATAAAGTCGTGAAACATCTTAAAGAAAGATTTGATATTAAAAAAGGGGTAAAGGTTTATATTGAAAAGTGTATTCCAATTGCCTCAGGCTTAGCTGGGGGGAGTGCAGATGCCGCCGCTGCCTTAAGGGCTATGAACAAACTTTTCAAACTTGATTTATCGCTCGATAAGCTCGCAGAAATAGGGGAAGGATTCGGTTCTGACATTCCTTTTTGTGTGCATAATAAGTTATGCATTGCACGAGGGAAAGGGGAACAATTATTCTTTTTAAAAGGGAAACTTAATTTACCCCTTTTATTGATCACCCCAAAGTTTGCAGTAAGTACAAAAGACGTTTTTTCAAAAGTAGATGTGAATAAAATCAAACCCGTAAAAATTACCACCATGACCAATGCCATCTATAATAAAAATATTGATTTAGTCATTAATAGACTTTACAATGCATTGGAACCATTTGCGTTTGAAATGTACCCTGAAATTAAAGCGTTAAAAGATAAATTAATTGATATTGGTTACCGTGGTGTTTTAATGAGCGGGAGTGGTCCAACTGTTTATGCATTAGATAAAAAAATAAAATCATTAAAAGAAATATCTTCAAAATTCGAAAATGATTATACTCTCAACCTTACAAAAATACAGTAGTTAAGCGTTTATAGTTGTTAATTTTATTTGAAAACGTTTTATTTGTGTGGTATAATCCGAGTTGTAAATGATTACACATAAACAATGCGGGGTGGAATGATGGAAATAACTGATGTTCGAGTCAAAAAACTCAATAGTGATAACCGCTTAAAGGCCATTGCGGCGATAACTATTGATGATTGTTTCGTAGTTCACGAATTACGTATTATCGATGGTAAAGAAGGCTTGTTTGTAGCGATGCCCTCACGCAAAATGCCGAATGGTGAGTTTAAAGATGTAGCGCATCCTATCAACCAAGAAACGAGAGACCGCATCGAATCCGTAGTGATTGAAGCTTTTAACAATCTTGAAGACGAACCAATTGAACCACAATCAGAAGAGTCGTAATAAATTAAAGTGCAACTTATCTAAAGTTGCATTTTATTTTTGCTTATATTTAGTTATAATAAGAGTGGTTGAGTAATATATTATTTTTTTGGAGGGCATTATGGCAATTTTAGAAGGTAATAAAGTTAAATTATTTGCACTATCTGCAAACCGAAAGTTAGCACAGGAAATCAGTGATTATACCAATATTCCTTTAAGCAATTGTGAAGTTAAACGGTTTGCCGATGGCGAGATTGGTGTCAATATTGAAGAAACTGTCCGTGGACATCATGTTTTCATTATCCAACCAACACATGCTCCTGTGAATGAAAACCTAATGGAACTATTAATAATGATTGATGCCGTTAAAAGAGCATCAAGTAAAAGTGTTAACGTTGTAATGCCTTATTATGGGTATTCTAGACAAGATAGAAAAAGTGCTTCTAGACAACCAATTTCTGCGAAGCTGGTTGCAAATTTATTAGAAACTGCAGGCGCAGATCGTGTCATTTCAATGGATTTACACGCCGGACAGATTCAAGGCTTTTTTGATATCCCGATAGATAATTTTGTAGCAATGCCTATTCTTGTAGATTACTTTAGAAATAAATTTTCGAGTCAAGAAGACTTAGTGATCGTATCACCAGATCATGGCGGTGCTGTACGCGCTAGAAGAATGGGAAATGCCATGAACGCATCCATCGCCATTATAGATAAATCACGCCCTAAAGACAACGAAGTAGAAATGATGGGAATAGTTGGAGATGTTAGTGGAAAAATCGCTATAATTATCGATGATTTAATTGATACTGCTGGAACCATTACTCAAGCTTCAAATGCTTTAAAAGCCGCAGGCGCCAAAGAAGTATATGCTGCATGTACCCATCCAGTCTTTTCCCCGCCAGCGATTGATCGCATCAATGCCTCCGCAATTAAAGAACTTGTCACAACCAATACCATCGAACTGTTAGAAGATAAACAAAGCGATAAAGTCAAACAGTTAAGTGTCGCAAAGTTAATAGGACAAGGCATTTTAAATATTGTTCAAGACAAACCATTATCTTCATTATTTGAGACAACTGAACAAAAAAACGAAAGACAATAACTTAGAATGTTTCTAGCTTCAAACAATTGTTTAAGGCCTTAAGCAAGCTTAAATAATACATTTATACTATGAAAAAAAGTTTGTAATTTCGATGAAAAAATGATATAGTATAGAAAAACCTTAGGTTCACTTATTACCGGCAAAAGTGTTTGGAGAGAGGGACTTTGAGATATAATGCTACTTTGTAGCCATCGATAAATCACCTTTAGGTGAAACAAGAGATGTATATTTCTTGCCGGTAAAAAAAGCATCTAGCAGATGCTTTTTTTATTGTTTAAAATTCAAATGATTTTAACTTCGCTTTTAAAGATTTATCTACGTTGGCTTTAATAAACACATATTCTTCTTCATACCATTGCTTGATTAATTCACTTTGCTCATTTAAAAGATTCACAATATCGCCTCTATCTTGAGGGATTTTATAAATGCATGGTGTGTCATCGATAAACAACATTTCGTTGATTTTATCAATCAGTGAATCAACGTTTAATGCTTCTTTTAATGAGACTTTCACCGCAGGCGTAAATTGAGACGGTAAAAAGTCATTACTTAGATCAATTTTATTGAATACGTATAAAGTATTGACTTCTTTGACACCAAGTTCTTTTAATACGGTTTCAGTGGTATGAATCTGATCGAGGTAATAAGGGTGGGAAAAGTCAATGACATGAAGCAAAAGATCGGCTTCTTTGATTTCTTCTAAGGTGGCTTTAAAAGAATCGATTAAATCATGGGGAAGTTGTGCAATAAAGCCTATGGTGTCGGTTAGTGTGAATGGTTTTTTATCTTTTAACTGAATTTTTCGTGTGGCCGTTTCTAACGTTGCGAATAAACGGTCTTCACTTTTTAATTGATCTTCTTTATGGTGTTGTGAATGGTTGATCAACGTGTTAAGAAGGGTTGTTTTTCCTGCATTTGTATACCCTACAACCGCGACATTTTTGATGCTTGAATCGCTTCTTTTTTGTCTATTTACTTTTCGGGTTTTAACAATGTTTTTTAAAGATGCTTGCAAGGTTTTAATTTCTTTATCTATCTTACGTCTATCTAACTCAAGCTTCTTCTCACCAGGGCCTTTTTGACCGATTCCACCTTGTTGTTGTTCAAACGAGGTTCTTAAAGCAGAGAGTCTTGGTTTTAAGTATTTAAGTTGAGCAATCTCGACTTGTAACATGGCTTCTTTTGTTTTTGCGCGTTTCGTAAACGTTTCTAAAATCAGCATGGTTCTATCAATAACTGCGGTGTTCAGGGTTTCTTCTAAGTTTCTTATTTGAGTATTGGTTAGTTCCTCGTTGAATATGATGTAATCAACAGACTCAAATTGAATAAAGGCATTAATTTCTTCAACTTTACCCTTTCCAATTTTGTAAGGGGTTGAAGAAAGCGTGTTTTTTTGTGTAAACCGTTTGATGATTTCAATTGATAAAGAAGACGCTAAATTTTCAAGCTCATCCAAATAGTATTCAAGCATCCCTTTTGAAAATTTCTCTACGCCAACAATGACTGCTTTTTTCAAGTGTGAGCCTCCTTTTTGATCGGTACGTGTATATTTAATTATAACATGCTTAAAGGGGGTTTAGAAAAAATAAAAGGCTGATTTTGAACTGCACCCCAAATATTGGACATAAACACTTCCAATAGAAAGGGTGCAGTTTTTATATGGCAAAATATGATGTAAGATTTAAGGAAGAAGTCGCAAGGTTTTATCTCAAAAATGGTTTATCTTC
>LFIK01001149.1_pt1 | contig 20646 bp, 13 predicted proteins | sample 643401 | NCBI WGS metagenome assembly LFIK01 (sample SAMN03777447, study PRJNA286221) | soda lake metagenome | biome: soda lake; feature: Kulunda steppe; material: water; isolation source: sample T5-Br brine of Lake Tanatar-5 | place: Russia: Kulunda steppe | collected 2010-07
AGGTGCAGAAAATGAGTATATGTGATTTTCACTGACCATTAAACCCAAAAGCTTGTAAAGCGATCTTCCTCAAAACGTTGCAACATGAATAACAGTTTGGTTCCCGACCGCGGAAAATCAGACTCATTTATGCGTTTAGTAAGTTCCTCGTCATGAGACAAATCGGGAGTATCCTCATTTAACTCTTTTAACCCATTTAATTTCTTTAGCAACTGAACTAAAATTCTCTGAACACGAATAGAGCTACCATGGATTCGGGGAAGCACCTTTTGCATAATCTGGTAATCAAGAGCATCCTTTTCTGACAAAAGTCCGTATTTACGATTCATTGTCATATAGAAGGAAATTTCATCACGCACACGGTAGGCAAAATGAAGGTCTCCAGCTTTAAGTATTTGGTTGATCTCAATTAAAAGTTTGATGACGTTTTCTAAATGTTTCCTGTCATCATTTATAAGTTCTGTAGAGCTGATGTATTCTGTTTTAAATAAGCTATTAGTGATGCCTTCAATTGCTTCAACTTCTTCCTCTGGTGCCGGAGCAAATGAAAGGTCAACCTGATTCATTTCTACCGTGTTTGCCCGGTCAAGGACTTTACGAGAGAATGAAAATGTGGTTTCGTCCATATTCACCGTTCCGATCAAATAGAGATTTTCCGGCCAACGCAGATCATCAAACTCTTTACGATTTTCAGCGTTAATAATCATTTCTTTTCGTAAAATCCGATCCGTTGTAATTGCACCGTTATCTTCTCTTTTTCGCGTTTCAATCACGCTTAAAAACTCACTGAAATAATGCTCGACTCTGGCCAAATTCATTTCGTCAAGTATGAAAAAGAAGGGTTTCTCAGGAGATTTTTTAGCATCGTCAATTGCCAACGTTAACCCTTTGGGCTGAAACTTCCCATTTAGTCCGGTATAGCCTAAAAGATCACTGCCGTCCGTCCAGTCTGGCCGAACAGGAACCTGAATCACCTGATCTTCCTTCATACCTACAGCTTTAGCAAACATGCGAGGCAGCTGAGTTTTTCCTGTACCGGAGATGCCGGCCAGTAAAACAAATGGTTTTGATTTCAAGGAGAGATAAAAATTGTATAGGTCTTTAATTGAGTAATTAAACCCTTTAGATGTCATAAAAGACTTTACATGATCGATTACATCCATATGTTTTATTGGAGCAGGAACATCGTTTTCACTATCGCCTTTTAATCTGGATTCAACTTCTTCAATGTCATAAAACACTTTACTTAGTATAAATGTATAATTGTCCGGATTTGCCGTATCTATATTATAAGGTTTAAAGAAAGCCAGGATGTCATCTAAAAATTCTTCCTTCCTATAATTTTCAATCTTTAGAATATTCTTTGCAATTTGCTCTCTGAGGTTCTCACTCGTAATTGCAAAACCTTTTCGAGGATTTTCAATATATACGATAACATTATTGATCGATGGAGATGAAATAGGGTCCGTAGTATTTCCAGCTAATTTATAGTCAACAAGATTTCTCACCCAATTATCTTGCCTGACAAATGTACCTGCAAGAGCAAGATGATCTGGGTTTTTATTGTACTCCAGTTTATTTGCAGCCCTGGTATCAATGTACGAGATAAGCCTTCCTAACAGATCGACAAAATTATATATCTCACTTCCATCTTCAAATTTGCTCAGTAGGCCTGTAAAACTATCTGACTTTTCATTCAGCTCTTTAATACGTTTTAATTGATTATCCGAAAGTTGATAGGATTTAAACTCTTTCCAATGATCAATTAATCGTTGAAATAAAAAATTCTCTTCATTGATTAATTTTTGAAAATCTTCAGTTTGCAGCCCATGAACTATGGACTTATCAGTAGGTTGTGAAGTAAACAGTTTTCTCCTGGCATCCCGTAACACCTGATATGATTGGCCTCCATCAAAGATTTTCATCATATCGTTAATCTTTTCAAGTCGCCTATCTACAGAGTCTAACTTTTTGTCAACTCTCCAGAGATCATATGTTTGAGATGATCCCATGATTGTTGTGAAATTCCAGTCATTATCCCAGGTCTTTCGTTGAATTATCTGAAATCGTATAAAACGCTCGTACTTTCTTTCTTTGTCTTCTACTTCAAAAGAATCGCCTTCAAATGTAAAAGAGGATGTAGCCGGTGCTTTATCATTATTCCATTGGGTCTCTATCCCGACTGTGTCGATCTTTGTAAAAAGGTTCCACTTTTCATATCGGTTTACGATAAATACGTAATCGCCCTCTTTAAAATGAGTGAATTGATCGTCGTCCCAAAAAAAGTGTTTATTGTCAGATGAAAAAAGCTTTTTAGAATTTTCAACTGAACTGCTTTTAATCTCATATATTCGCACGTTTTTATTCATAATACACTACATTTTTTGTGCATCCTTTTACTTCATCAACTGGATGTTTAAGATTTATTTTGCCTTAATTATTCTGTGATAATTTCTTCAGCATCAACCACTGTTCTTCTGCTAAAAGCTATGTATTGCAGACTTCCCCTTATTTTTGAGACACTTAAAAGTAGAGAGTTTCAGTTAAGTTACAAATTGAAAGAATTTTTGCAGGAATGAACATTCAAAATCCTGCGATATAAATTCGGTTATACCTCAGTTTTTATAATGAAATAGAAGAGAGCTTCTATGGTGCCATAAATTAAGTGAAGTATTTATTCTTAAATTGTTGACTTCAAATATCGATTCTCATACATTGGTCGGATCGCTGATTTAATTGCAACTTGCAGAGCGATTCATAAATTCTGCTAAAGCGCTTGTTGTGCTGAATTCCGGAAGTGCACCTTCGCTCACCTTTTAATAATTACCGGTTACAAAAACGAATAAAGCACAATGTCCGATTTAAATTCATTCCCATCATATATAGGTTTTGGAAGGCTCCGGCCCGATACAATAACAGAAACCGATATTGAACTCACTGCGGACTATTTCTTTGAGGAAAAGTCAATGCACCAGGTAACATTTAAAAAAAATCAAAATAGCTGGTTAATTAGGGATAATATCAATAAAAACGGCAGATATAGCGGAGGAAAAACTCTTAAGCATGCCACAATGATTCATTTTCTCAATCTTGATTGTAGTACCGACCCCACATACCAATACGTAGAAAATAGTGTTTGCAAACTCGGTAACATCTATTTTCAGTATTTACCAACCCAAACTAATAATGAAAATATTTCAAGTTATTACCCTGCTGGAAGATTAGTTGTGTTTCGATTGCCTGTTTTAAAGGTGGCTTCAGAAAATCATAAAACAAAGTTTCTTGAAAAGAATATTCAGTTTAAAAATATCCTTAAACTTAATAATACCTATGATTCTTTAATTATAAGTACCAGTAAGAATGGTGAAAAGAAGATCATTTCGGTTCAGATGTTCGAATATATTATAACATTAGCATCCGTATATGACGCAGCTGAATGGTTATGTGAGAATGATTTAATTTCAAGGGAGAAACATTTGAGGATGGTTATTCAAGATGCCTCACATAAAATGCAAACTACAAGTTTAACATTTCCCGGAACCCCAGAAGATACTTATCTGAATTACACGATCCTTTTTAAGGGTGTTAACCATCAAAAAGATGAATTTTCAGCTTTAATAGAGAGGCTTATTTCAGTAATTCCCACTAATTGAAGAACCTTTAACAAAATATTATCTGGTGAAAAAAGAAATGGAAGAATAATGATATAAGTGAAGTTATTCTCCTACGAAATGACATAGCTAACAATTCACAATATCATATTATGTCGTTGATCCGATAGCAACTTGCAGTGCGATTAACAAGCACCGTCAAAGCGCCTGTTGGTTTTATTTTCTGCTGTACACATTCGCTCAACTAAACCAACTTAAGAAGACAATTTATTATAATGAACAAACCAAAAGTATCATTCCAGCTTATATTAGACTCTTCAGGAATATTGTTAAGCGTTACTCCTGATGGTAAAAAAATGAGAGCAAACATCAATGAACTGGATGTTTCTCAAATTGAACGAATTGTTGAAGCGATAAGGGATGCCGGACCGGAACCTTATGCGTATCTGAAAAAGTTGGTAGGTGAATCACAATGACAAAATTCGAAAAGGATTACTACAAAGAGTACAATGAACGCTTTTCTACTTATTCAGATCTTGAAATCATCGCCGCATTTAATAAACAGGTAGGTAATACAGGCTGGGGTACAGCAAGGGCGGCTTATTTATCTGCAATCAGGGATGAGTTTGACAGAAGAAATATTGATATTTCAAACATCAAAAATGGCAATACAACATCCTTTGCCAAAAAAGTGACATTATACGACTTGGACAATAAGAAATTTATTAAGCCTATTGACTAACGTTTGCATGAATATTAAAAAATATTTCGAATTTACTCCCTCAATTGACCTCAATGTGGCTCAAATAGGCATCAATAAGTGGGAATGGATACAAATCGATTCCAGTGATGAAGTGAGAGCTAAACAAATAATGAAAAAGAACAGATTTGATGTCCTACCAATTATAAACGGTTCCGAAATCAATTCTTATTTCACCACTCTGGAAAGGAATAATTTTTCAAAAGTAAAGGCTTCTGAAATCAGTGATAAAGACATCATTTATTACAGAATGAGCTTCGAGGATCTAATCCGAAAATTTGATCAGGACAATCGATTCTTCTATTTCTTAACGAATCACCAGGAAGTTTTAGGTCTTGTTTCTCATGTTAACCTAAATAGTCAGCCGGTTTATTCTTATTTATTTCAACTCATTGCTTCAATTGAGAAAAATATATCTGAAAAACTTGATGACCTCATTGACCAAGATGATATCATCAAAATGTTTGATAGGTCCTCTGATCCTCTTAATCAGAGTGTCGTAAAAAACTTCAGAGATGCTGTTGAACAGGGAAAAGACAATACGATTTTTCAGCATATGTACCTTCAAAATATCGGGTACATACTAAACAAATTCTCCCACAAATTAGATAAAAATTTAAACAGGTTGGAATCTTACAAATCTAATTTTTCATCTAATGGGCTATACAACAAGATTAGAAATAATGTAATGCACCCTGTAAGGCCAATCTTTAAGGGTAAAAAATCTATTGAAGAAATTTACCAGTTTTTATCTGATTATCATCAAATAATGGATATAATCATAGACGAGTAACCTTAACTACTACCCCTCCTCAAATTTCAATCCTAACTGTTTAGCCGATTCTTTGGCTATGGTATACTCTTTGCTTTTATCAGTTAGTGGATTCGCTTCGGTTGTCTGAGCCTCAATTTCGATATGAATACGAATTCGGTTGTCTCTTAATGCACGAGCAAAAGATAATACATCACTCATATCTATCAGATTAACTTGCCCCGAAATTTTAAGCTTTTCGATAATTTTTTGTGTGTCCTCGTCTGTATCTTTCTTTGAACCTGTGATTGCATCAGGATCGGATTTAACCCCGTTGCCTCCTTCAGTGCTATCTTCACCAAATCCTTCTTCAGATTCTATTTTCTTATATTTGTTGTATTCAGAAGGGTCAACCAACCAATATGTTTCATCTTCTACATCAAAGAAGTCAGGTGTTTCTTTTAGCCAGACATTGGTGAATTCATTTTCATCACCGGCGGCAATAGCAAAGGCCCCATTTTGACAGTATCGTAGTACACTATTTCTGAAGGCTTCTATATTCACTATAAGAGGTTTATCATCAAACCGCAGGAATGCTTCGAAGGCTTTTTTTACCTGAACCGGTTTTTCTTTTGTTGGAAAAAGATTGTGTTTTTTGAGCAGATTTAGCCCAACACCTTCAATCAACCACTCTTCTTCTATTAAATAATCACGCACACTGGAATTGACCTGATAGTCGATACGGTCTTTGAACAGCTTGACATTAAGTGATTTCAAGCCTTCCTTTGCTGAATACTTGACAATATTTACATAGGTGTTAACCAGATTCGTATCTATTTTTTTTGAATTCTCGCTAAGACGATTTTTTAGATCTTCTTTCTGATCAGATTCTAATTGTCCTTTATATTCTTCTCTGACTCGCTCACAAGCTAAGTATTCTTGTATCGTGTCTCGTAGCTGTGAATAACCCAATTCATTCCCCACCAAAAAGAGTAGCGTATTCTTATAAATACGATCACTGTTCCCTTTTTTTGTGGCTATTTTTTCGATATATGACTTAGTTTTTTTGTTGTAATTTCCATTTTCTTTGAGATATTTTGGGCTCAGAATAATCAGGGTTGGTTTCTTTTGTTCTGGAATATCCTGATCAGGAGCAATCAATGTTTTGAAAGCCGTAATACCTTGCTCATGTTGTTTAAGTTTACTTAGGATTTCTGAATCAACATTATCGCGACTAAATTCTTTACGGGTTTGGTTGATTAGGATATTGATATTCGGCTGTACCTGGAACCAATAGTATTTTTCGTCAGAACCGGTAGAGCTGTAGTACAAGTAATGAGCCGTACTTTCCAGCGCATCCAAAGAGCCATTTACGTTATTATGATTGAACGAGGCAGGCCTTAATACATTCAATTTAATTTCTTTTACACTAACTCCTTTGTTGGAACCGGAACGGCCAAATGTCCCCATCATTATTGTGGCACAAATGCCTTGTGTTAAGTGGTAATCACCAAATTCTGTTTTCTCCTCATCAATTTTAAATGCATTTGAACTTGATCCAGAAACATCGGCATTGATCACGGCTTCATAACCGTTCCCATGTAGTTTCGTAATCTGCCCGGTTAGGGCATCTAAATTTTTGAACACTACATCAGAAGAATGTATTAACGCATGATTTCCGGACAAAGAACTTCTTCTCTTCCATAAATCAGACACAATAGTCCCAAGCAATCTGAGCACACCTCTTGTTCGTTGGAAATCTGAATAGCTGGCCCAACGTACTCTGAACATATCAATGAGTTCCGGGTGAAAAGGATAGGATGCCTTTAGTTTTTTACGATATTCTCCTTTACGCGCCTCCGGTGGTATTTCTAACCAATGCTCTTCATACATCTGCATGTAGGCCGATATAGTGTGATCAATGGCAGCCTCGTCACCTACATCTTCGAATAACCTTCGCCGAACTACTTCAAAAATCTCATCATCTGCCACCGGTTTCGTGTCTGCTCCTACTCGGCTTAATCTGTTTTCAAGAGTGTTTAGTATGCTTTTTGCCTCAGGGCTTGAACCAACCTCATGTTCGCTCGCAGGCAGGGTAACTACACCAACTACCTGATCCATTTCTGCAATGGTTTCAGATAAAATCTGCATGAACGATACAGTCTGATCCGAAAGATTCGAATCCCCAATTTTTACAGCTGAAGCAGAAACACAGTAGTCAGCCAACTCATCTACCAGGATCAAACCCGGTTTTACTTTTTGCAGCACACGTTTTATCAAGTTTCCTTTGGGAGCTACCTTTTGCTCATCGTTTGCTTGTACGATTTCATAGGCTTCTTTTCCTCCTAACTGCCAGGCAATCTCACCCCAAAGTGTATGAAGTTTAGTCCCATCTTCTGCTATACGACCTTGTACCGGATCATTTGTTTGATGCGTAAACACGGCCACATTTGCCTTTTTAAATTTTGGATCTCCGGTATATTCCAAAAGCTCTTTAACATGTTGGGAATTTTTAGCTTTTTTCCCCCAATTTGCAACATGGAAAAGAGATATCAGCGTGTGAGTTTTACCACCACCAAACCCGGTTTGCAGGGATATTACCCTGTTTTCTGCATCTTCATTACCATTTAGCCCCTGAATTACTCGTTTAGCGACTGTTTTAAGTCCTGCTGTGAAATAGGTTTTTTCAAAGAACAGAGCCGGGTTTTGATAGATTTCCCGGCCACTGCCCAAAGAAACTTCTGATAAATTTGCTGCAAAAACAGACTCATCCAGCCGGCCTTGTTTGATATCGAGATGAGGAGTCACTTGATTGAACCAAGGCACTAAGCCATCACCAGCTTTGTATGGTGTTTTGGTCTCTTCAGTATCTGCTTTCTTGGGCTCCTCCTTTTTCTTTTTCTTATCTTCTTTAAGCTCTGTCAATGCTTCCTTCAGATCGTCCATCCCGGTTTTTTCTGCAACCAAAATCATATTTGTGTATGCCCGGCCTGCCTCTGTTTTCGTAATATCCTGATGATGGGCACATTTATTTCTAAGGTCTTTAATTTCGTTAAACCAGGTGGGTAAATATTTGGCATGGTCTCCAAAATCTGACTCCAGTACATTCTTATACTTAATAGCAAACCCTTTGATGTTCGGATAATCGATCAGCGATTCAGCAGACTGTCCTTTGTCGCGTTGTTGATGCCAAAATTTCCGTTGATTATCGTATAGGGTTTCAATGTAGAATCGCTCCCACTCGTCTCCGTGTTCAGCTTGCATAATGGATACGATGTAAGGACGTAATGCCTCAATAAATAATCCGAGGGCTTTATACATATTATCGGTTATTCGACTCATGCTAAAATAATTAATTGATATTTACTTCTGATTAATTGGCTTTTGCACTCAATTACAGGTCGGTTTTGGGAAATTATTGACGATTTATTGACGATTTATTGACGATTTACCATTTATTTCCGCAGAATCGTCAATAAAATATTTAGTGCCTCTTTTTTTTCCCTGTTTATGAATTCTACCCGAATCGATCAGATTTTGTAATTGAGTGCGTATAGTTCGTCTTCGAATCTCAGTACCTACCCGTTTATGAATGTCTCCAATAGAGCTTTTTCCATAAGTTCTTAAATCTTCAAATAGTAATTCTCGCAATCTATGTGATTCAATTTCACGAAGATTGGTTTTCCCTTCAAATTCAAGTTCTTTCAGAAACTTCTTATTTACAAAATATACTCTACCTTTAGTTTTCCCTTTACCTTTAATTAGCTCAAATTTTTGAAGCCTACCCAACCAATCCTGTACATCGTAATCTTCTCCTAAAGCAAGTTTTTTTGAAAACTCAATAGCTGTAAGTGATCCGAATTGTGCAATCAACCCAAGGCTAATTAACTCTTTACTATTTAGTTGAAACTCTTGGTTTGCTTTATCAATAAAATTGATAATATCCTTGTCTACAATCCTTTTTTGAATGCTCACGGAAACTCTATCATCGCCTTCCCTAACTATGGGCAATGGTTTGCCGGATGATAATAGCAGCTCATAAATCTTATCATAACCACTTCCTTCCCTCTCCATCAGTTTAAGGTCATAAAATACCTTTGCGAGGTGACGGTTACGCTGAACACTTTTGTGCAAAATATTTTGTGGAGTAACCCCAATAGGTAATAAACCGGGATTTACAATTTCCAATCTGTCGGGATGTAAATTGAGAAAGATATCGCCGGCTGTGTTGTAAGGACGATGCACCAATGCATTTGCCAGTAATTCTCTTACCACTACTTCATCATAGTTAGCTATACGTCTTCGGAATATGCCGTCAGGGATTTCGATGCCTTCCCGGAAGTCCGCTACATCTTGCCAAATACTTTCAATCAACTCTTTGGGGTTAAGGCTGAAGTTATCCCATATCATTTTATGAACTTTATTACCTGATTCATCCCATTTAATGAACTGTACAATAGGGCTGTAGCGAAGTCTACCCCTATGGTGGCGGTTCCCCAGCCATAACACCCCAAGGTTATTGAGGTATCCTTCCTTGTCCAGCATTTCATAGTGTGATAATAGCTCTTTCTTATTCTTCTTTTTTACAAATTCACTGGTGCGATCAGAGGACTGGATATCGGAAATGAAATTAAAAAGTTTCTTCGGGTCCGCTTCATCTAAAGGGATTTTCAAATATGATTTTAATTCCCAAATAAATGCAGGTTTATCAGTAAATAGCCGTGTAAGTTCATCCGGTAGCACCGGCTTACATTCATCATTAACTCGGATGTAATATTTCCCTTTCGTAGTAGATGCAATACTTTCGATACTTGGGTGAATAACAATTTCAATATATTCACCACCATTATCAGCGATGTTCTTGGAACAGTTTACTCCAACATTTATCGTTCTGTATTCAATCTGTTGTTGCACACTGCCTGGTAAATAATCCTCTATGGTCTGATCGATAGAAGGTTCATCAGCATCGTCCTCAATACCGATAATGATCTTTCCACCTTGTGCATTCGCAAAACAAACACAGTCTTTCGCCAGCTCATCCCAATCAGGGCTTTCCCGGTTTATAAGCCGAAGCGACTTTTTATCTAAATGCTGGTATTCCTTCATTCATCTCCTCCAAATATATCCTGCTGGGCTTTTTGTTCTGAAGCAACGCGCTTGGAATCACTAATCAGGCTTTCTTTGTTGACCAACAATTCCATTACGGTTTTATGGTCTTTTTCTCCACCGGGTAGTACCTCTGCCAGTGAATCCAATACTTTCCAGAAAGGAGCATGTTCGCTGTTGGCAAATTCCCCTATATGCTCTAACAAAGGCTGCCGTTTTGGATTGTTGAATAGTACCATAGCCCGGTGAACTTTATCAATTAACGGAGAGCTTTCGCTTTGCCCAAGAGTTTTATGAGCTTTAGACCGCTCGAATGCTGAGGCTAATGTTTGAGTACTGTTAGACCGAATGAGAATGGTCTTGTTGACCAATTCTTTTAAATCTAAGTTTAGTCCTACCTGAGTGATTCGATTTACATCATCATGCTCGGCATTGGTAAATCCAAAGAGGTTGAGCCAACCAATATAGAACCGGGTTTCGTCATCAGCTTCAATGTCACTAATAATAGCATTGTAAGCCGCCTCACGAGCCATAGTTAGAAGTTCTTCTACATCTACGGGTGAGCCGTCAGCTTTTTCCACGTGTTCATACTGGCCAAATACAGCTACAGCCTGACCAAAACAAGCCGTCAACAGGTCTGCCCCTCTGAAGCCCATCTGATACAGCATTTTAACTTCTTTTCGGACGGTTTCAAGAATTTCTTTTCGAATTTCTTTGTAATCTCCAATTCCTGATCTTTCTGTGGGTTTACATGAAACAGTTACTGATGAAGCTAAAAAAGCTTTATTAACTTTTGTACCGGAAGTTCTTTCAGTATTTATTGACCAACTTCCAGTAATATTCATATCAGCACCCAAAACAGAATTACACAAAGTTGACCATGCTTCTGTACTTTGATGGGCAAACATAATTGAAATTACACCATCTGTTTGCGTTTCGATAGTTTTGAAAATGTTTTTTAATTTATTTTCAAAATGCTCTCGAGCTTTGCTTTCGTCGTTATTGTGATGGTGTTTGAGAGCTGTGCACTCTTCAGTTTTTGGAGTTTGTGGTGTTGCAAGTGTAAGTGGGTATTGATCAGATAATGTCCGTTTGAACCATACATAGAAAAAATCTGATAAATCAGCATAGGCAATAGCATCGTAGTAAGGAGGATCTGTAATGACGCCATCTAATTCTTTTTGATTAAACTGTGATTTATCTCCACTTGCTGAGTTATTGCAAACAGCATTGAATGCATAATCACTTTCTGACTCAATGTATTTTAATATCCATTTTAATTGACCAGGAGCGCCACCTGACATTTTTGTAAATGGGTTGGGTTCAGGATAATCAAAAACCATAGGTATCGCTTGTCTTCCAAAAGGATGTTCAACCTTTTCACCGACTCTGTTCCATAGCCCGAAAGAAGTAAATCTGGAGGATAATCTATTTATGAATAATGCCAAATAAGTTATCACCCCTTTTCCATATTCACTTTTATTTGGTTGGAGTTCTTTTTTCAAAACGTTCAGATTCTTCACAAAAGTTTGCATAGCTAATAGTTGGCGATCTGTGAACATCTGTCCATATCGATCAATACCCCAACCAGGGGTATTAAAATTGCGCTTGTTACCGGTTGCCATTTTATCTGTAGGCCTATCTAAGTTCTGAGGAATGCTTTTAAAGACATTTTTTTCTTCCTGATGTGGTAACCTATATTCTCTGCCGTTATCCCCATCTGTAATTACGGCCAATAATCTTTCAGAAGTTGAGCCTGCTTTAAATTGTTTTTTTAAAGACTTTGTATCAGTAGTACTACCACAACAAGGACAAGTGAGTACAGTCCTGTTATTCCACCCATCTTCTTCAGTTATGCCATTTCTAATTTCGAACTGGATATCAGTTCCATTAATTATGGGCTTCAGGTGGACCTTCTTGTTCTTCTTTTTACATAGGTAAAATTGTTTTAATAGAGGCACTTTTGCTCCACAACTTGGATTGGAGCAGGTAGCCACTCGTGCCCAGTAGTAGCCAATGGTTTCTTTGCCGTCTTTTTTAGGATAAAATTGGCCAATTTCCTCTTCAGTTAAAGCCAACATTTTGTTGGCATAGTATTCCACATCATAAGAAAGACGATTTTCGAGCTGTACACCGGTCACATCTCCATCTTCAAATACATGAGCCGAACGGGGGAGCCCATCAAAGGCTTTCTGTCCGTATTTTTCAATAAACGCTTTTTTGCTATAGCGTACCGGTTTGCCAAACTTTTGCGGGAACTCCAGGCTACCACGCTGTATAATATGTGCCACCGGGTTCAGGTCATTTCCATAACTTCGGCAGCCTAATCGCGCTGCCTCTAATGGAATAGCACCGCCACCGGCAAAGGGATCAAATACCTTAGGCATCTTGCCTATAAAACCTTCAATGGCTTGCTTTACTTTTTCTTCTTTGGTTTTTACAACTTCAGAAGTGATATGACGGTCTTCGGTATCATAGAGATCTTTCTCGGCTTTTTTAATGGCTTGCCAGTGAGCATCAAAATCCGCTATTAGAGCTTCTGCACTTTTATCAGGTTGCTTCTCTGCATTGTGAGCCACCCAAATGAGTTTCCGGGCTTTCTGGAGGATCTTTTCGTTATTTTTATTGCCCCAGGTAATCAGGCTGTGATCGCTTAGCTTGTCTCTGGAAGGCGTTTTTTTCCCTTTCTTTTCATTTTCAATGAACTTGTTTGAGAACTTGCCAATAAACATCAGGAGACGATTTCGCCGGATATCCTTCATGGGATCATAGGCAGCCGTATAAGGAATATCTTCATAAGGCTTATAGTAATCTATATTACCCTTTGAACCCAGCAGCAGATCAACGGCTTCGTTAAAAGCCTGTGGGCAATCTTCATCCTCCGGATCAGGAACCAGGCTTGCAAACACTACTCCACGGCAAACCGGCAGCGGCCTTCGTGCCCACCACAAATGCAGGGTCGAAATATGTCCGTGTCGGATGGATTTATCACGAACACTCTCGGCAGAAATCTCTTTAATGGGTAGTGCAACTTCAATCAGTTTTTTGGGTTGTGGCATTTTATTCTTCTGTGTCTTTATAGATTAAATAATCAAATTTTTCGAGGATTAAATTTTTGCGAGCTTCAGTAAATTCTTCAAACTTTTCCAGCTTCCAAAGCTCTCGGTTTTTAGGTATCAAATGCAACTCAAGATACTCATCAGATTTATCTGCAAACCACTCTTCCGGTAAGATATCCGTTTTACCGCCAGATCCATTTTCCTCTTGGGTTAGAAGCATTAAGTTAGCAATTTGGTCTCTGTGCCATTTTCTGTATCGCATGATACTTCTTCGGCCCGTTTCAGGACTAATGTCCTTTATCTGCTTAAGTTCAGATTGAGGAAAAATATGGTCAATTTGGGGTTGATTTTGCTGTCTTGCCGGCTGGTAATTGAAACCATACCATATATTGAAGAATAGATGAACCTCTTTACTGGTGTATTGTAGTGACATGATCGTATCCTGCGATACCTTCAAGTTCCTTCCCGCCTCTCTTATTTCATCGAGTACATGTGGCAAATCAAAAGACTGATTTTCTTTTATATGCTTAACAACCTTGTCAATAAGAGCGTCACTACTACCGGAAAAAGCACCCGTAAGTGATGTTCTAAGTAAATATTTTTGGATGTCCTGCTTTTTATCATTCCACACTTTTGGGAAATGATATCGCAGATAAAGAAGAGGCATTAACACATTATAAGAGGGAACCTGTTTATCCGTTTTTAAGAATGTATTACCATAAAGGAAATCTTTGACGTCACTTATGGTATTCTCAATTTTATCCCATGTAAGCTCAATGTGAGTTTTAATCTCTGGCTTCCTAAACTTATCAATTTCATACTTTGCTCCTTTATTGAGTACTACTAAGCAAGTTTTTAGAATAAAATCTCTTGTAAATCTATATCCTGTTCTGTTCAGTTCTTCAAGGAGTTGCCCCATATTCTCGTCTGCATCTTCCCATGATGCTGTTAGCAATGAAAACATCAAATCAGACTTACTAAGCGTTGTGCCTCCAGAGTTGGCCCGAATAAAGATTTCAACGATATCATCCTCAGTATACGTTTCAGGACGGTCAATACTATCCACCGTTTGATAGATAATATTCTGTTGAGTGCAAAAGATGTCTCTTATTTTTTCAACATTATCTTCAATACGTCGTTTGCTTTGAGTATCAATCTCCTGTTCAGCTGAAGCCTCAATATCTCTTCTCAATTCACTTTGCCGCTTATCCGTATTGACGTAGTCCTTAAACTTGATCCATGGAAACTTAGCCTTATCGCGGGACATGAAATTAAAATCATATTTAATATCATCGGGGGCAGCAAGGTCCCCACTCAAAACATCAAAGTAGAGCTCTTTGCCATCGTAACTACCTTTTAATCCAATAAAAAGACTTTGGATACGCTGCTGGCCATCTAAGACCAGCATTTTTGAATCTTCATCAACTGGCCGGGAAAAATCATTTGGGTTAATATCAACCTTAAAATTGTCAATAAATTTTCTCGTCTTGATTGAACTGTTGTTCTTCCAGATTAACAGAGAGCCAATCGGGTATTCTCTCATAATAGAATCATACAGCCGTTCAATTTGCTCCTCTTTCCATACAAAATGGCGTTGAATATTGGGTAACCAATACCCGCCACTTTCGTTGGGATTATTAATAAAGCTTACAAATTTTCGAATGGTATTCGATTGACTCTTCATTTAATAGAATGTTTAATCCAGTGTTCTTTAGTAGCTAAATATTGTACACCTTTGCTTAGTTTTTCAAAGGCAATTCGGTTTACAGGGTCATAAATGCGATGCAGTTGTGGTTCCGTTGAACAATGTGTCACCACATAGAGCCAGGCTTTTTCACCCAGTTGGGCTAAGCGGTTCATTTCATTTTCTGAAAGCATTACCCCACCATCGCTACTGCGCCCCTTAACTTCTATATATCGCTTGATCCCATCTGAGTTTTTGCTGCGAACATCGTAGCCCAGGTTTTGACTCCCTACATCCTCAGGAGACCAACCATCATTGCGTTCGAAGTCCATGGACACATCCATAGCTATTTGTTCAACTTCATCATCCCGTTTCATTCCAAAGTGTGATTTGTATTCCACTTCAGAAAGAGGGACCACATACGCACACCCCATAATCTCCGGTGGCTTCATGGATAGCTGCTGCATGAGCTCAAGATTCTGTAACCGTTCCTTTTTCTTTGACTTTAAATCTTGTATCTGCTGTTCAAGATTGGTCAGCTTGTCTTGAATTTTATCATCACCAAGCATCGCTTTTCGATGGTACTCTTCTACATCTTCTTGTAAGTCTACAATGATATTTGTGAAAGCTTCATTGAGATACTCTACGCGTTTATTGGCATCCTCTTCGACTTTTTGCTTCGTTTCCTCAAATTGCTTCTTGGTGATTTCACGAAAGCTCCAATCACGTACATCATCTTTTGAAATTATTTCAGGAGTTTCAATTCGCTTTGCATACGTTACCGGAGGGTTCATATCAATAAACTTTGCGGGAGAGGTATAACTGAACTCTCCTTTATTATTTCGTTGAACCAAAGCGATCCGCTCGTCCGCGATACTCTTATTTTCTTTATGAGGCCGGTTATCAGAAATTTGTGATTTCACATAAAAGGCAAAGAAGTCCTCATTGTCATCCGGTGAGACCAGTACGGTTCCCTGAACCATATCTTCCCGATACTTTTTCCTGACAATATCCACTACACTGTCGAATACCGGATTTCCAGGGTTGATGTAATGTACCCTTGAAAGATCGTTGATGCGCTGGTTTTCAAGGAAAACGGCTTTATCAAAACAGAAATAGATCTTTCGGATATCTACAGAAATATTGTACTCCTTTTTCAAATGCTCAGAAAGCACCGCAGGCACTTTTTCAATTTGATAGATAGATTTACGTATTTGTTTATAAGTGCCACCTAAGTCTTTCAAGGCCTTTTCAAAAAACATTCGGATATAGATGGGCTGTAATCGTCGCTCATCAGAATCTTCTTTCAGTTCCTTAGCTCGCAGATAATCCACTTCACTGTGGCCCATTTGCTCTTTCTGTTCTTTCACTTTCTTCTCCACATTCTCTCTGCTAAGATCATTTTCGATGGCAGAATTATACTTAGTCTCTTCGCCATCTAATGTAGAGCGAATGATATCCTCCAGCTCAATATCCTGGAAAATGTCTGAAATTACATCAAATACTCGGTCATCTCCCATTTGCTCCCGAATGATCTCCAGCTTTTTTAGCAGGCGATCTAATACCATCCCTTCACGGGTATTTCGAGCAACCATGTTGAATACCATCACGTCACTCTTCTGGCCATAGCGATGGATGCGTCCCATCCGCTGTTCAAGTCTGTTTGGATTCCATGGGATATCCCAGTTGATTAGTAAACGACAGAACTGGAGGTTAATACCTTCACCTGCGGCATCTGTAGCAATGAGAATTTTTGTGTCGGTAGCAAAATCATTTTGAGCAACTCGTCTCTCGTCTACACTCATGCCTCCATGTATATTCACTACCGAGTAGCCGGTATTCCTCAACCTGTCGGTTAAATAAGACATGGTGTCTTTGTGCTCGGTAAAAATGACAAGCTTTTCATCCGCTTCAAGTACTCCTTCTTCCCGGATTAAATCCTTTAGCTTGCGATACTTTTGTTCTTCCTGATCACTGTTATAAAGATCGTTGGCCATTTCATAAAGTCCTTTTACTTCATTGGCCTCTTGTTCAATTTCCTCTCTGCTATTTGCAGTTGTAAATAGCTTAAACTGTTTTGGGTCAGAAATGATGTTCTCTAATGCTTCACGTTCATCGTCATCCAGTTCATCATATTCATCCAAATGCTTAGCTTCAAAATCAAATTTTCCGCGTTGCTTAAAAATAGATGGGTTTTTGGCAATCTCATCCAATACCCCCTGCAGTGCCCGATAACGATTATTTAATGTTTTCTTGATTGCAAATATGGAGCTCGTGAGCCTTCTTTGCATCACCATAAGAGCAAGTGATACAAACTGATTTTTTTGGGCATAGGCTTCTTTTCTGCGTTTCGTGAGGTAGCGGGTTACGCTATCATAAAGTGCTTTTTCCTCAGGTGTAAGTTTATACTTAACCGTCCGGGTAAAACGCTCTTTAAAAAGCTCACTCCCGTCCCAATCTTTCATTTCTTCTTTCAAACGCCGGATAAAAAACTTGTTTACTCCATCCTCACTCACTTCCTGTACTCTGGACGTTACCAAGTGATCGGTTGCAAAGATATCATCATCCAACAATTGAAGCAGGTATCTAAAGGTATCTTGTCGGCCACGGTGCGGAGTAGCTGTTAAAAGCAACAAGTGCTCACATCGTGAAGACAACATTTCAGCAGATTTATATCGTTGACTGTAATATTTCTTTTTACCGTATTTATAAGCAGATAGTTTGTGAGCTTCATCAAAGATAACCATGTCCCAACTGGTTTGCTCCAGTACGTTATTAACATCATCACCCCGAATAAAATCAATAGATGTAACCAGCCGGTCGCTATTGGAAAAAATGGTGGGATCAGAGTTAAAAGCTGCCCGATCAACCAATTTAAAATCCAGGTTAAACTTTAAACCCATCTCATCTTCTTGCCACTGCTTTGTTAATCCTCCTGGAGTGACTATAAGAATACGTTCAAGCATACCCCGCATAATCATTTCCTTAAGTAACAATCCGGCCATGATGGTCTTTCCGGCCCCAGTATCATCGGCAAGTAAAAAACGGATTTTGGGTAGTGGTAATAGATAATTATAGACGGCCTCAACCTGATGGGGTAGTGGATCAATTACTGAACAGTTTACGGCAAAAAGTGGATCAAACTGGTAGGCAGTATTGATTCGCTCTGCCTCAGCAAAAAGTAGAAATTTGTTCGGGTCACCCTTAAAGTTGAATTCATTTTCAGATGTGAGTAACTCAAGGTTATCTAACTGCTCCTTGGTAATTATTTTTTGATCTCTTTTATCAGAATTAACGCCGATAAACTCAATTGCATAATCATCTTCACCAAATTTACTGAAGCTTACAACCTTTACAGGCTCAGTGTGGATCAGGTTTTTAATTATCTTGCCTATTTCAAGCATTCTCAATGAATCTTATTAATGGTTGTAGCAGGTTAGATTATCGTAAAAAAATCAGTCACTTTCACATTTACATTTATATTTTTGAACAAATCCTTACTACAAGAATATAGAGTAGAATAATATGGGAGGATGATAATTTAGCATATAAGATTTTTCCAGGTCCAATTGTTGAATCTGAGATTTTACATAGAATGGGTACTGAGAAAAATGTGTGAAATGCTACCTGTTAATAAACGCTACAGGAATAGATCTCTTGAGTATTGAACGACCAATTCTTTTATAACATGAAACGGAACGTGACCGCCATGTTCTTTGAGTTTACCCGTTAGTTTTTTCCATACTGTATCATTTCTGGCTGCATCGAGGAACTCATGGCCTTGCCAGGTGAGGGAAATTGGTATCCACTTAAACTTATTTGTTCCTGATATGTTTTCAGCTTCAATTAATCCTGCCTGATACAAAAGCTTGATGTGATAGGAAATTTCTTTTTCTGTTCTATCAGGAATGAGGAAATCAATTTTAACAGTCGGACTATCAGACTTCTCCAATTTAATTAATATCTCTTTGATTAGATCTATGTCTCTTTGCATGCATAAGAAAATTTGGTCATCATTTAGTACATTGTTTAAGTTGTTGATAATCCATAAATAAAGCTAATCACCAATGAGAGAATACCTGAAAAGTATTGCCGGGCAGTTAAAGCAATTCTCCGAATCCCTTGACAAGAAATCTATTCTAATTGATCAGCCTTGGGCTCTGATTGATGATGAGCTCGAAATGCAAAAGCTTATTTTCAAAAAAGACGGTAAGCTAATCATGTCCAAAAATGGCAATGTAACCATAGGATCATGGGAATATCTTGGTGCAGCAAACTCGTTATTGATCGATAGAGGCGAGGATAAAATTCTTTGCAATGAAGAGTTTGTCAATCATGCGGTGATGATTCTTAGAATGGATGGGACCAACAATCATTTTATAGCACTGGCAAATGAAAATTACATTCCAAATTTAAACGTTGAAGATTATCTGAATAATAAATTGTCCCTATTAGAAAAGAGTCGTAATCAAAATTCAAAAAAATTGAACGATAAAAATCAAAACTTAAAAAAGTTCGAATTGAAAGATGGAACTACGATTTATATCGATCTTAAAAAAAGCACCTTAAACTACCGTAAAGGGGATGTGGTATATAAAGATCCACAGGGTAAGATGAAATTAGATGATGGCTACTATAAAATTTCTTTTATGGAAGGTATAAAAGTTAAAAACGGAAGGATTATTTAGGGATACATATTTAAAAACAGCTAACTAACCAAAACAAAAGCAAAAAACGATTCATAATGAGAACACTAATTATACTATCTATTTCGTGTATAATGGGGCTATTAACGGCATGCAGTGCCACTCAATTTCACTATACTTCAACTGCGCACGTACCTCATTTTACAGCAAGCAATGAAACAGAAATGAATGTAATGCTAAATGATAATCAGAGCAGAAGTTACGGTGTAATTGCCGCTGTTGATAACGGGTCAACTGAGTACTTATTAATTGCATCAAAGCTTCGTGTTGGTCGAAATAATGAAATAAGTGATTTTCAAATTTCTGAGGCAACTTACATTGATATCCCCACGGCTCGAGAATTTAATAACTCTTTATTGAAAATAATTTCACAGTGTGATAATCTGGGTAACAATGATGGTTATTTTTATGAATTTGCAAGTGCACCGGAAGCAGAAGTTCAAAATGTTCGAGAAAATGAAATAATGTTCATACCAAGTGTGAGATTCTTTTTTAATGTAACCGACGAAGGTTCCACCGGCGAATTAATTTTCGAATTTCATAATGTTAGACAAGGGACAACAACAGTTAGAAGAGTAGACATGGACTCAAAAGAAAAAATTGAAGATCTACAGGAATTAATACAGCTGGGAATTGAATATTTTGAGTGATAAGGTTGCTTTGGTCTAATATTCATTTTAAATGAAAAAGAGGGCAATCTATTTTATGAGAAGAAAAACTCGATTTAAAGTGGTGGGGGTAAAATTACCTGACTTGTAACTCTCTTGTAACCAAGTAGAAAAGGTGTATAATATTTTCCAAAATAAAAAAGCCTCGAAACACCATATCTCTATGCGTTGCAAGGCTTTATCAAAGTGTGGGACCGGGCGGAATCGAACCGCCGACACACGGATTTTCAGTCCGTTGCTCTACCGACTGAGCTACAGTCCCTCACGAAGAGCATCAAATATAAGAGCTTTTATACCTTTA
>LFIK01001150.1_pt1 | contig 20629 bp, 17 predicted proteins | sample 643401 | NCBI WGS metagenome assembly LFIK01 (sample SAMN03777447, study PRJNA286221) | soda lake metagenome | biome: soda lake; feature: Kulunda steppe; material: water; isolation source: sample T5-Br brine of Lake Tanatar-5 | place: Russia: Kulunda steppe | collected 2010-07
TGTTATCGGTTTTCGGTTGTTAATTTTCTTTTATCGGTAATAGATTGCTCTTTTCTAACCTCTTTATTTAGTATTTGTTATTCGATATTGAATAGCCCTGATTGTAATGAAAAACCCGGACGAATAGGGCTTATATTTTCTTGTTTTAACAAAGCGACCGGGAGGAAGCTCTTATTAAAACTTAGAAAATTTTAGCTCTATTAGGAGGATTTGAAATGGAAAGCAGGTTCTTGGCTCTACATCAAAAATAAATATTAGTGACAAAGTTGAATTGACTGTAATCACTTCTATTAAATACGTTAATGGGGTCGTGGTTGTTGAGGTTTTGTTTGATGATGTAAAGCAAATCAAAATTGACTCCTTTTAAAAAATTTACATCATAGCGTATTCTGGCATTAATTTGCCAATATTCGTCTATATTATATTTATTTAGGGTGTAATTATTAACTTCTGGACCTAACATTTGTATGTATTCTAATCCAAAATATAGGTTGTTTTTGGGGAGGTAATATTCGCCTTTTAGCAAGAAATTATGAGCATCCCCAAGTCCTTCCATACGTGAGCGTGCGGTGGATGTATAATACCAATCTCTTCCTAATTCTTTAGGGAACAACATCCTTCCTGTGGAAAGTGAATAGGAATAAGCTCCTGTAAATTGGTAATTGGAATGTGAATAACGGACTCTTGTGCTAATAACTTGGGGACGTTCATCAGGTTGCATGTAACGATTTACATAATCTAAATCTCGGTTGCTTTTTAATGGGTATTGATAGGAGTATTGAAGTCCGAAATTAAATTCTTCAATATTTTTTCTGAATTCTACAAAACTCATAGTCATGATATCGTCCAGGTGAAATTGATAAAATTCCATGGCTAATCCTTCATCTATGTAAGCGTATTTAAAAATACCAGATCCTCTGCTATTGTATTGGTTTTGGTAATTAGCTACCTGGCCATCTGGCTGAAAACCATTAGTTATAAGACCTATAGCATCATTATTATTGAACCATTCTGTTGTTGACCTAACTAAGGTGTGGGTGAGCCACCAAAAGTTAAAAATGTGTTTTTGATGTAGGCGTTGATTAAATTTTACTCCTCTGTAAGTAAATGGATGCATTCTTCCATCACTTGCACTAAACATAGGCGTTTCAACAAACATATTGCCAAGTTGAACCTGTGTATTTTTGTTTTGATAATTCAAATAAAGCTCTTCTAAAATTAAAAAATTGAAATTATCTCGGTTGAGCACATCATAAAGCTCAAACTCCCACTTGGTGAATTGTTCGGTTTGGGTATCTGTTTCTGCAATATCTGAGGAGAATGTTTTGGTAATATACCTCCCTCCTACATGCATTTGAATCCCTTTCCAATTTCCAGAATTCAACCCTAAATAAAGTCCAGTTGCATTGGTATAATAGTCGGTTAAATTGCCAGTATTATTAGTTTGCATCAAGAAATTTCTGAGCTCACCTTCAAGTTTAGTATCTTTTACAAAATGGTTTTCTTGGGTTGAAGGAATAGTATCTTGCGACTGCAAGTAGGTTGAAGTCAGCAACAAAAAACCAAAAAACCACAGTATTTTCAATTTGTCTAGATTTTATACAAAAATGAAAATTAATTCTATGATTAAAAGTAACCTTTGTTACCCAGCTATTATATCTTGAAAAATAGGTTTAAAACCAGACAAGAAGAATTCAATAGCAATTACCATAACAATTAGTCCCATTAAACGCATCATAACATTGTTACCTGTTTCGCCAAGAATTTTAATAATTTTAGAGGCGCTTAACAGTATAGTAAGTGTAATTGCAAAAACCAGTAAAATAGCGCCAAGTAAGACTAGCTTTAACTGAATGTCTTGTGCATCTTCCATCATTACAATGGCATTAGTTATAGCCCCAGGACCAGTAATCATTGGTATTGCTAAAGGGGTGATTGAAATATCTGATACGTAAGTTTTTATTTCTTCTTGTTTCACTTTTACAGTACCCAACCTAGCCTGCAACATATCCATCCCCATTAAGAAAAAGATAATTCCACCTACTACTCTAAACGAGTTAACAGAAATTCCAAAAAAGTTAAATAAAATTTGGCCTGAAAAAGCAAAAATAACCAATGTGATGAAAGAAGCTAAAATGGCTTTTTTGGCGGTTTGGTTACGATCTCCTTTATCCAAATCTTTGGTCATTGTCATAAAGATAGGCATCACTCCCAATGGATTTATAATGGTGAAAAAAGTAGTAAAACACAGTACACCAAATGTTATTAACTCATTCATTTACAATATTTTATTTTTTTTTAAAAAGAATTTGCAAAAGTAATTACTTGACAGAAAAACTAAAAACATTTTTAATCTTTTTATTTCAAAAAAAACAAAAAACTTATTTAATTAAAAACAGTTCTATCCCTATCCTTATTCTTAACAATTTTAATTAAGTATTAGAGGTCAATAAGTAGCCTAACATTCCCCGTTTTACCTCATTGTGAGATAAAATAAATAAGCAATTGCAACTCATAAATCCTTTTAATCTTGGTTTAAAAGGCTTAAGAAAAGATGAAAGCCTAGAGATTTTTAGAATAAATTTGAACTGCTTACTCCAATCTTTTTATTGTAATTTCATTTAAATCAGTATATGATCTTAGTACAATTATTCTCACTTTTTCTACACGGCTAAAAAATGTGAAAGGCTCAGGTTAATCTATATTATACAATATAACTTTTACATATCCTTATTAAATCGAAATTGCTTTTTTGTTGATTACCGAACTCAGATTAAAAGCACCCGGAGAAGACTAGCAGCTAACCATAAACTTATATACTTTACAGGATTTTAATTTCATAGAATTTAATTTTTAATGATGATGTAAAAGTTTATAGGGGACCAAAGTTTGAAAGGAAATAATAATTAAGGAAAGTTGAGGAAAAATAATTACATCACAAAGTTTCATTAGAGAGTTAATTTATATTAATTGAAAAAATAAGTCTATTTGAAAAGCAATTCCAATAGAGTTTTTTTTAAAAAAAATAAAAAAATATTACTCTGTCTAAATAAAATTTTTAGATTTGCCTAAAAATTAAAATAGACCAAAGTAAATTGAAATTATCTTACTTTAAATCAATGACAATCAAGGCAAGTATATATTCCATACTTGCATTATTAATTACTAGTTTAGGTTACGGGCAGGATTACTTTAGAGGAAGAGTGGTTGATGAAGTAACTGAACTTCCTTTAGCTGATGCATTTATAGAATCTATTGATGAAAAGGAGGTTTATGGGATATCAAATAATGAGGGGAACTTTGAAATTGTTGCTTTTCCAGATAGAATGCAGTTTAGCGTTCAATATTTTGGGTATGAAACTAAAATCATAGAATTAAACAAAAATCAGACTACTACGATATATCTAACCCCTACACAAAATCAATTAGAAGAAGTATTGTTAATCTCAGTTAAAAATCCTTTAGAAAGCGGCATAAAATCATTAAGTCAGATTACCATTAACCGGCAAGAGTTACAAAAAAATAGTGCTGCACGATTAGGAGATGTTTTGTCTAAAATAGATGGAGTCACGTTTATATCTACTGGTCAAAATGTTCAATTACCAGTAATACACGGTTTATACGGTAATCGGATTTTAATTCTCAACAACGGTTTCAAGCACGGATTTCAAAATTGGGGAAGTGATCATGCGCCCGAAATTGATGTTAGTGGAGCAGAAATGGTGAGGGTTGTGAAGGGAGCTTCAGCAGTAAAATACGGTCCCGATGCGCTTGGCGGAGCTGTGGTAATTGAGAACAATTCCCTAGCCTTAAACCGGGATTTTTATGGTAGGGCAACAACGTCCTATCAAACCAATGGAAGAGGTTATGGGCTTAATGCCTCTTTCGGCGAAGGAAAAGAGAATTTTAGCTACCATATTGGAGGGAATTTTAATCAAGTTGGTGACCGAAGAGCTCCTGGTTACAACTTAACCAATACGGGAGCAAGAGATTACGCCTTACAAGGTGGTTTTAGGTATGATTATAAAGAATGGACTTTTAAGGCTAATTACAGTTTAGTAAATCAAAATCTTGGCATACTTAGGTCTGCAGTTGGTGAAAGTGGACCCGCATTAATTAGAAATATGGAGGCACCAAGACCCACTTTCATCAGGCCGTTTTCTTATAAAATTAATGAGCCTAATCAAGAAATTAGTCACCAAATGGCATCGTTAAAAGCTGAACGATCTTTTGAAAATGGCAATAAACTGAAAATTAGTTTTGCGAGACAATGGAATGCCAGAAAAGAGTTCGACGTGAGGAGAAATGCTAATTTACCTGTATTGGATTTAGAACTTACAACAGACGACTTACAAATTGAATATGAGCATGAGTTAACTGAAAACATTAGTGGCTCTGTGGGAGTTCAATATTTTACCCAATCTAACATCAATAATCCTGGAACAGGTATTACCCCATTTATACCTAATTATGAAACCGAGCGCTATAGCGTTTACCTCCTTGAAACCTTAGCCTTGAACAAAACAAGTTGGGAGCTGGGTTTAAGATATGACTTTGAAGATAACGGCGTTGGCGGAAGAGATAACAGAAATAATGTCTTTCAAGACAGTTTTACCTTTAGCAATTTTACTGCTTCATTAGGTAATATTTTAGAACTTAATGAACAAACTACTTGGAGAAATAACGTTGGTACTGGGTGGCGCCCCCCCAATATGGCTGAACTTTTCAGTTTTGGTCAACACGAGTCACAAACAACTTTTGGGCTTTTACGCTATCAACCCAGTGAAGAAAATGTTATTACTGCCAATGAAGTGACTCGCTTAAATGATAGTGACGTAGCTCCAGAAAACAGCATTAAATACACAACAGAAATAGAATGGACATCAGAAAAAAACAGATTTAGTGCAACGGCTTATACTAATTACATTAGAAACTTCATTTTTAGCAGACCAATTGGTGTTTTAGGTACAGCAAGAGGTCCAATGCCCACTTTTATTATTGACCAAGCCGATGCCCTCTTTATTGGTTCTGACTTAACTTTCACACACGCTTACAGCAAACAAGGGAAAGCAACTTTTGGTGGAAGTTATATTTGGTCCAGAAACGTTGAGCGTGGGGAAGATTTAATACATCAACCTCCAATTCATTTACACGCTCGTTTGGATCATTCATTCACTACCATAAAGTGGGTAGATGAGTTGGATTTTTCAATTCAACCAACCTATACCTTTAGACAGTTTCAGGCGCCAAGAACCTTAAGCGTTAGGTCTTTAGTAGAAGGCACTGCCGACTTAAATTTTAATGATCCTATTTTTGATTTTATGGATCCGCCAAGCAGTTATTTTTTATTAAATGCATCAATTGGTATGAAAAAAGAAAAATTCTATTTCAGTATTGAGGCCAGAAACCTCCTCAACACAAACTACCGAGATTACTTGAATAACATGCGCTATTTTGCAGATGAAATGGGCATTAACTTTATATTATCACTAACCTATTCATTATAAAAAACCATTCACAGTAATAATTTAAACCTTTTAACCTTAATTAAAATGAAAATGAACAACTTAACAAAAATGAGTAAGCATCTTTTAGCACTACTAATAATTGCTTTTTTATTTACCGCTTGTAGCAGTGATGATGGAGTAGCTCCACCAGATGAAGAAAATCCTGTGGAAGAGTTTACAAACATTGAGTTTATTTTTACCAATATTGAAAATCCGGAGGATGAAACACGTGGTATTTGGGAAGATGAAGATGGTTTTGGTCCTATGGAACCAGTAATCTTACAGCATCCAGAATTTAAGCCAAACACAACTTACCGCCTAACTTTTATTATGGAAAATAGGCTGGTGACTCCCGTGGAAAATGTAGCTGAAGATATTTTGAACGAAGACGATGAACACCAGATGTTCTTTGAGTTTAGTGAATCTCTTTTTTCTGATCCAGAAGGTATTGGAAACATCCAAGACAGAAACGGAGCTATCAATTACTTAGATTTTGACGATAATGGTCTTCCGTTAGGTTTGCAGACTGAGTGGACTACAGCAGAGACACAAACAGAGGCTTCATTTAGAGCTGTATTAGGTCACCAGCCTGGGGTAAAATCCGATACTTCAGCATGGGATAGTGGTGATATAGATTGGGATATCACTTTTACTATTAATGTAACAGAGTAAGCTTCAAGAACTATCTAACAAATTTTAAAAATGCTGTTTGGTTATTTCCAAATAGCATTTTTTAATAAATTGAAAATAGCTTCAGAAGAAAAAATGAGTAAGACATTGAGCCGAAATTAACTATGATTTGGTAGATAAATGATAGAAGAAATTCTAAATTTGTTTGATAAAATCAAGGTAGATGTATTTTAAATATATCAACTACAAATTTAGAAACGTTACACAACGAAGCAAGCAAGCATGAAAATCCATAACAAATAAAAAACAATGACTGAAAATATTGATTTAAGAAGCGATACGGTTACCAAACCAACACCAGGAATGATGGAAGCAATAATGAATGCAAAAGTTGGTGATGACGTTTATAAAGAAGACCCTTCTGTAAATGAATTAGAAGAATATGTAGCCCAGTTTTTTGGCATGGATGAAGCCTTGTTTTTTCCTACAGGAGGTATGGCTAATCAAGCCGCTATAAAGCTTCATACTCAACCTGCAGAACAATTAATTTGTGATCATTACGGGCATGTATATAATTATGAAGGTGGAGGAGTTTCATTTAATTCTGGTGTTTCCTGCAAGTTAATTCAGGGAAATCGCGGAAAAATCAACGCATCACAAGTTAAAAATGCCATTAACCCACCAGACTTTTACCACAGTCCAAAAACCAGCTTGGTTTGTTTAGAAAACACCACTAATAAAGGAGGTGGAGCATGCTATGATTTAGATGAAATAAAAGCGATTAAAAAGGTATGTGAAGAACATCATTTAGGCTTGCATTTAGATGGTGCAAGAATTGCCAACGCCTTGGTGTACAAAAAACAAAATCCGAAAGATTTTGGTCAACTCTTTGATACTATTACCATTTGTTTATCCAAAGGCTTAGGCGCACCTATGGGGACAGTTTTGATTGGTAAGCAAAAACTAATGCAAAATGCCATGCGCGTAAGAAAAGTTTTGGGGGGAGGCATGAGACAAGTTGGTTATATGGCCGCAGCTGGTTTATATGGGTTGAAGTACCAACTACCTGAATTAGAAAAAGACCATCAAAAAGCTAAAGAAATTGAAAAACTACTTCACCAGCTTAGCTTCATTAAAGAAGTTGAAAAGGTAGAAACCAATATTGTCATTTTCTATTTAATAGATAAAAAACGTGAAGCTAATTTGATGAATTATTTAAAAGAACATCACATTCAAATTAGCCAAATGGGTGATGGAAAGTTACGTATTGTAACCCACCTAGACTACACCAACAAAATGCATGAGCGGTTTTTGGATTGCATGTCAAAATTTGAATAAGAAATAGTTAGCTCAAAATCAACAATTTAAAAAACTAACAAAACAAGTATTTGTCATTAATTAAGCTTACCTTTGCACCTATTTTATTTTATATATGACAAATTTTGAAAATTTAGGCTTAAGCCAAGACTTGTTGAAAGCAATTCAACAAATGGGCTTTGAGTCGCCAAGTGAAGTTCAAGAGCAAGCTATTCCAGTATTGCTACAAGAAGAAACAGATTTAGTTGCACTTGCACAAACAGGAACTGGAAAAACGGCCGCTTTTGGTTTTCCACTTATTCAACAAATTGACCTCGGGAAAAAGAAAACACAAGGTTTAATTTTATCTCCTACAAGAGAGTTGTGTTTGCAAATTACCAACGAAATGGAAAAATACAGCCAATTTATTGGAGGTATGAAAACGGTAGCCATTTATGGTGGGGCAAGTATAAGCGACCAAGAACGACAAATTAATCGTGGAGCACACATCATTGTTGCTACTCCAGGAAGAATGAAAGACATGATTAGTCGCGGTATGATAGACATTACCGAGATTGATGTATGTGTTTTAGATGAGGCAGATGAAATGTTAAATATGGGCTTCTATGAAGACATACAAGACATCCTAAAAAACACTCCCGCAGAAAGAAAAACTTGGCTTTTTAGTGCAACAATGCCCAAAGAGGTAGCACAAATTGCTAAAGACTTTATGAAAAGTCCTAAAGAAATTACAGTAGGGAGAAAAAATGTGAGTACCAAAAGCGTTTCACATGAGTACTTTTTAGTTGGCGGTAGAGATCGCTACCCAGCCTTAAAAAGACTGGTAGATGTTAACCCTGATATTTATGCAGCTGTATTCTGTAGAACAAAAAGAGACACTCAAAAAGTAGCAGAAAAGCTCATTGAAGATGGTTACAGCGCTGCCGCTTTACATGGTGATTTAAGCCAGCAACAGCGAGATTTGGTAATGAAGTCTTTTAGAAACAAGCAAGTACAAATGCTAGTAGCAACAGACGTTGCTGCGCGTGGAATTGACGTAGATGATATTACCCACGTAATTAATTATCAATTACCTGATGAAATTGAAACTTACACGCACCGAAGTGGAAGAACAGGTAGAGCTGGTAAAACAGGAAAATCACTTGTTATTATAACAAAAAGTGAGCTACGAAAAATTAAGCAAATTGAAAAGATTATAGGTCAAAAGTTTATTGAGGACGAAATCCCTACTGGTGATGAAATCTGTAAAAAACAATTATTTTACTTGGCCGAAAAGATTGCAACCAATGAGGCAAGTAAAGATATTGATGCATTTATTCCTCAGCTGGAAGAACAGTTAGCAGATCTGTCTAAAGAAGACTTAATCAAAAAATTCTTCAGTGTAGAATTTGATCGTTTTAATTCATACTACAAAAAACAGAATGAATTAAAAACCCCATCTGCTTCAGAAAAAGACTTCCAAGGTAGAGGAGGTGCTGATTTTGGAAATGAAAATAGATTTTTTATTAATTTGGGTAGAAAGGACGGTTTAGACTGGATGCAATTAAAAGATTTCCTAAAAGAGTCTTTAGGTTTTGGCAGAGATGACGTTGGTAAGGTAGATGTCATGGACACTTTTTCATTTTTTAACGTTGATAAATCAAAGACAGATACGGTTTTAGAAATTCTGAATAACTTAGAGTTAAACGGAAGAAAAGTAAGTGTTGAAATCACTGAAAAGAAATCTAAAAGTGGTGGCCGTAGTCGAGGTCGCGGAGACAAAAATAGAGGCCGAAGCAGCAGTGGAGGCGGTGGCCACAGAAAAGGAAAACCATCAAATTTTAAGTCAGGACAAAAAAACAATAGCAAGTCAAAGTCTTTTGCTAGAAGAAAAGCAAGAAACTCCTAAATACACCTAGGTACACTTATTGATATATTTAAGAAAAAAGTGAAAATCATAAGCAGATTACGTATTTTAGCAAAATCTATGATAAAGCAATTTTTCTACATAATATTCTTATTTCCAATATTAGTTGGGGCTCAGGACACTACAGAAGTTTCTTCTAAATCTCCTAAGCCCCAATTGGAAATTATAAGCGGCAAGGTTGAAAATGCCGCTAACGATTTAGCCTTAAGTAACGTTAATATTGTAAATATTTCTAGGGTACAGGGAACCGTTTCAGACCAAAACGGTGAATTTACGTTAATGGCTGCCATAAATGATACTCTTTATTTTTCTTATTTAGGATTCAAATCTATTCAAGTTAAAGTTACTGAAGACTGGACAAAGTTTGGAGAAGTAAAAATTAAAATGACAGAAGCTTCTATAGCCCTAGAAGAAGTAACTGTTAGAGAATTAAGACTTACTGGTTTTCTTGAAATAGATGCCAAAAATATTCCTATTTATGAAAATTATAGATATAGTATTTCTGGCTTAGATTATGCCTATGAAGGAGGTAGATACCAAAGATCTTCTTTTTCAAAAACCTTAGACGCTGTTTTTAATCCCGCCGATTTACTTTATAATGCATTTGGTAAAAAAGGCAATGAAATGCGTAAGTTGAGGCAAATGAAAGCCGACGATGAAATTAGAAATATTCTTCAAGATAAATTTGATCGTGAAACCTTGGGTGCCGTTCTTGGCATGAGAAGAGAAGACATTGAAAATATTTTGAAACGATGCGATTTTTCTAAGGATTTTATTAAAACTGCTAATGACCTTCAGGTTTTAGATGCTATGAGTGGTTGTTACGAAGAATACAGAGCAATAAATCGTTAAAATGAAGCAAATAGTCGTTCTTACTGGAGCTGGAGTGAGTGCAGAGAGTGGCGTAAAAACGTTTAGAGATGATAACGGACTTTGGGAAGGTCATGATGTAATGCAAGTGGCTACTCCTGAAGGCTTTGCTAAAAACCCGCAGTTAGTTCTTGAGTTTTATAACCAAAGAAGAAGACAACTTAAAAAAGTTCAACCAAATGCTGCTCACCAAATCTTAGCTGATTTAGAACAACATTTTAAAATAAATATCATCACTCAAAATGTAGATGATCTGCACGAAAGAGCTGGAAGTACAAAAGTCACCCATCTTCATGGTCAATTAACCAAAGCTAGAAGCACTAAGGATGAAAACCTTATTTTAGACTGGAACAAAGACATAAATATAGGCAATTTAGCACCTGATGGAAATCAACTTAGGCCATTTATTGTATGGTTTGGAGAAGCCGTACCAAAAATGGAAGAAGCTATGGAAATTGTAACAAAAGCTGATGTACTTGTAATTATAGGAACCTCAATGCAAGTTTATCCTGCAGCCGGTCTAATTGATTTTGCAAAACCTGAAACACCTATTTATTTTATAGATCCAAAGCCTAGCATACAAGAAAAAGAAAATCTAAGTATTTTTGCAGAAAAAGCTTCTACTGGAATGAAAAAATTAAAACAAATTTTAATCAATACTTACCTATAAATTAAAACAATGAATACTCTTTTAAGCATTTCACCAATAGACGGTAGATATCACCAAAAAACAGAAAAATTAATTCCATATTTTAGTGAATTTGGACTAATCAAATACCGCGTATTAGTTGAAATTGAATATTTTATCCAACTTTGCGAAATTCCTTTACCTCAACTGAAAGAAGTTAAATCATCTGTTTATCCTAAATTGAGAAAAATTTATACAGAGTTTTCTGTTGAAGATGCCGCTAAAATTAAGACGATAGAAAAAACAACCAATCACGATGTAAAGGCTGTAGAATACTTTATTAAATCAAAATTTGATGAGTTAGGACTTGCTCCCTACAAAGAATTTATCCATTTTGGCTTAACCTCTCAAGACATTAATAATACAGCTGTTCCATTATCATTAAAAATTGGCTTTGAAGAGGTGTATATGCCAGTTTTAGAAGAATTAAAAGAAAAACTTAGTCAGCTACAAAACGAATGGAAAGATGTTCCTATGTTAGCAAGAACACACGGACAACCCGCCTCTCCTACTCGATTAGGAAAAGAAATTGAGGTGTTTGTACAGCGTCTGAATGAACAAATTAAGCTTGTTTTACAAGTTCCTTTTGCGGCTAAATTTGGAGGAGCCACAGGAAATTTTAATGCACATCATGTAGCCTACCCAGAAATCAATTGGAAGGCTTTTGGAAAAACTTTTGTTGAAGAAAAGCTTGGACTTTATCACTCCTTCCCTACTACTCAAATTGAACATTACGACCACATGGCCGCTTTATTTGATGGCTTAAAACGAATAAATACCATTATAAATGATTTAAACAAAGATATTTGGTCTTATGTTTCAATGGATTACTTTAAGCAAAAAATTAAAAAAGGAGAGATAGGGTCTTCGGCTATGCCACACAAAGTTAATCCTATTGATTTTGAAAACTCTGAAGGAAATATAGGTATTGCTAATGCTAATTTTGAACACTTATCTAGCAAATTACCTGTTAGTAGGCTTCAGCGTGACTTAACCGATTCTACTGTATTAAGAAACATTGGAGTTCCATTTGGGCATAGTCTAATTGCTTTTCAGTCAACTTTAAAAGGTCTCAATAAATTGCTTTTAAACAAGGAAAAACTTAATGAAGATTTAGAAAATCAATGGGCAGTAGTTGCAGAAGCTATTCAAACAATTTTACGAAGAGAAGCTTATCCTAACCCATACGAAGCACTTAAAGAATTAACTAGAACCAATACTAAAATAACCAAAGAGAGTATGCATGAATTCATTACAAACTTAGATGTTAAAGAAGAAGTAAGAGAAGAATTAATGCAAATCACTCCACAAAACTACACAGGTATTTAAAAAATGAAAAAATTAAAAGCGTGGGTTAGTGCAGCTAGATTAAGAACTTTACCTCTATCTGTTGCAGGCATTATTATGGGAAGTGCTTTTGTTTATGCAACTCCAAACTGGAATGCAACTATATTTTGGCTTGCTATTTTAACCACCCTAGCGCTTCAAGTTTTATCTAATTTCGCAAATGATTACGGAGACGGTGTAAAGGGCACAGACAACCATGAACGAACTGGCCCTCAAAGAGCTTTGCAATCCGGAGCTTTGACGGATAAGGAATTAAAAAAAGGAATTATTTTAAATTCCACTTTAGCATTTATTTTGTCTTGTCTCTTAATTTATGAAGCTTTTGGAAGCGAATTTATTGTAAACTCTATTCTGTTTTTAAGTCTTGGTATTATTGCCATTGTCGCTGCAATAAAATACACGGTGGGGGACACAGCATACGGTTACAAAGGTTTAGGGGATGTTTTTGTTTTTTTGTTTTTTGGTTTAGTTAGCGTAATGGGTTCGTATTTTCTATACACCAAAAACATCGATTTAAAAATAATTTTCCCTGCTATTGGCATAGGTTTCCTCAGCGCAGCTGTTTTAAACCTGAACAACATGAGAGACTTAGTTGGAGATAAAAAATCAAATAAAATTACACTCGTTGTAAAATTAGGTTTTAAAAATGCAAAAATCTATCATAGTTTTCTTATAGTTTTAGGGCTTTTTTTTAGCCTTTTTTCTATTGGCTTAGAAGCTCAAAATTTAATAGACTTACTTCCATTTTTATTTGTATCAACTTTGTTTATTCATTTAATCAAAGTGCACAAAACAACAATTCCAAAAGACCTAGACCCAGAATTAAAAAAAGTAGCATTGAGTACCTTTGGAATTAGTTTAGCATGGATGTTACTAAATCTGTTTAACTAAATTAATCTAACTGCATTTTTTTTATTTCTTCTTTAGAAAACACAACAAGTTCACTAAAAAAACGCTTAAACTTTGAAGCAATAAACTCATCATGAGTCTCTACAGTAGAAATACATGAATGCAATGAAGTTATATTTTTTGTTCTGTTGTTCATTTGCTTCAAAATCATTTCTAAACCACTAAGTCTCGCATAATTAGAAAGCCAATCTCCACTAATAAGGTGAGGTATTATTTTTTGTACTTGCTCAGGAAAATAATCATAGCGAGTTTCTAAAAGTTGGTAAAAAGATTGGGCAAATTCTATTAGTTCAGTTGAGTGGTAGTGCTGCCAATTTCTAGCTAAATAATGGTCAAAAATAACATCTACAATAACAGCGCTGTAATGTCTAAATTCATCAAAAAACAACTCTCTAACCTTTCTAACTTCAAGATGAGTATCAGTAAATCGATCAATTTTCTGGTGCAACTTTACTCCCATCTGCTGATTTAGAGGTAACTCTAACACATCTCTAGGTTTAATAAAGTCGGCTATAAAGTTACCTATCTTTAAATCATCATCATTTCCTGACAAATAAATATGAGCTAAATAATTCATTTGCCTAAAGTAATTAATTATAGGAAAAACTAATTAAAATTTTTTATAAATCAATGAAAACTTATCTTTACAGCATTAAAACAAATTTAAAATGACATTAATTAAATCAATCTCAGGAATACGTGGAACTATAGGAGGAAGAACCAAAGAAAATCTAACCCCACTTGATGCTGTAAAATTTGCATCAGCTTATGGTACTTGGTTAAAAAACAACTATCCTAAGGATGCTAAAGTAGTTGTTGGTAGAGATGCTAGAATTTCAGGCGAAATGATCCAAAACTTAGTAATGCAAAGCTTAGTAGGATTAGGCATTAATGTAATTGACTTAGGTTTATCTACCACTCCTACTGTTGAAGTTGCCGTTACTCATGAAGAAGCTCAAGGCGGAATAATACTAACGGCTAGTCATAACCCAAAAGAGTGGAACGCCTTAAAGCTATTGAATGAAAAAGGTGAATTTTTGAACGCTAATGAGGGACAAAAAATTCTAGAAATAGCAGAAAACGAAGATTTCAATTTTTCTGAAGTAGATGATCTGGGAAAAATTTCAAGTAACTCTACTTATATAGATTACCACATTGAACTTGTTTTAAAGCACCCGCTTGTGAACAAAAATGCTATCAAAAAAGCTAAATTAAAAGTTGTTTTTGACGGGGTAAACTCAACTGGAGGAATTAGCATACCTCCCTTGCTTAAAGCCTTAGGTGTAGAAGTAGTTAAATTATACTGCGAACCTACAGGACATTTTCCACACAATCCAGAACCCTTAGAAAAACACTTAGGAGAGCTTGCCAAGAGGGTAGTAAAAGAAAAAGCAGATTTAGGTGTTACTGTAGATCCAGACGTTGATAGATTAGCTTTTATGGATGAAAATGGAAAAATGTTTGGAGAGGAATACACTCTAGTAAGTGTAGCCGATTACGTATTAAGTAAGGAGAAAGGAAACACTGTAAGTAACTTATCATCTTCAAGAGCTTTAAGAGATATTACAGAAAAACATGGAGGAACTTATTTTGCAAGTGCCGTTGGTGAAGTAAATGTTGTAGCTAAAATGAAAGCGGTAAACGCAGTTATTGGAGGTGAAGGAAATGGTGGAATTATTGACCCAAAACTTCATTATGGAAGAGATAGTCTTATTGGTTTAGCCTTATTTTTATCTTTGTTGGCTGAAAAATCAATGAGAGTTTCTGAACTAAGAGCTACTTACCCCAGTTATTTTATGGCTAAGGAAAAAATTCAACTTACTCCTCTAATTGATGTTGATGAAATCCTCTTAAAATTAAAACAAAAATACCAAGACGAAGAGGTAAATGATATAGACGGTGTAAAAATTGATTTTGCAGAAAAGTGGGTTCATTTAAGAAAATCTAACACCGAACCTATAATAAGAATCTATACAGAAGCAAAATCACAAAAAGAAGCTAATCAACTTGCCGCTAAGTTTATTCAAGAGATACAGGATATTATTTAATAAAATAGATCTATCTAATTTAAGCTAAAACCCTTGGCTTAAATTTCAATTTCAACCTAACCACCATAAACGATTTTATAAAAAGTTTTATGGTGGTTATATGGTTAGCGAAAACTAAATTCAAAAAAACCATTTTTTAATCAGTGTTTTAAAGTTAAAAAAAGCCTTAAATATGACATTTTGCATTAAAATTTAACCTTTTTTACTCCTTTAGTGTTTTTTTAAGAACTAAAGTCAATCTATTTTTGCCTCGTTATAACATAGTAGGGTACCCGAATTTAATTAGCGCCTAAGAAAATCTTAGGTGAAACAAATTTTTTAAAAATAAGAAAAATGAAAAATTCTAAATTAAACTTCGGATTATTAATTATTGTACTTACTTTTGGACTTATAGGATGCTCCAACGATGACTTGGACACAGAAATGCAATTTGAATCAGATGAATTTGAATACCAAACAAATAACTTTTATATCGGTGATTCAATTCCTGCATTTACGGATCCAACTAAATCTAAAGGAAACGATTAAACTTATAACTTTATTTTTTCTAGCTAACTTAAGCTTTAGTCAAGAAATAAATGAAGAGTTTTATGGCAATTTTGAAATTTTACTAGAGGAAGTTTACCAAGAAAACTTAACCCCCTCTAGTAAAATTTTCAAATTACAAAAAAGTTTTAATCGGCTTAACGAAGAAAAAAACGATTCGTTGCGATTAAGAAACCAATTTAAGATTGTCAATCGCTTGCGTTATTTGGAAGCTGATTCGCTTTACGACGCTTATGTGGATCGTATCTACAATAAAGCAAAAACGCAAAAAGACACGTTCAATATAATTCGTTCTTATAATTATAAAGCCAATCAATTTGAGCGCTACCAAAAAATTGATTCAGCCTTTTATTACTACAATAAATCCAATACTCTATTCCAGTTTTATTCGCATTATTTTATTGAAATTGACGCCTTACTAGGTAAAGCAAAACTCTACTACTTAATAAGTGACTACAATAGAAGTTTAGATTTGGTTTTTAAATCACTTAAAATTGCCGAATTAAATAATTTAAAAAGCAGCTATTATGATTGTATAAATATTATAATTGAAATTTATGGTGAAGTTAATCAAATTGACCAAGCCAAAGATTATTATAATAAAGCTATCGATTTTTATAATCAAATGCAATCAACTGAAAAAAAATCATTCGAAGTTCAAATTGCTCAAATACACAATTTATTGGGGTCTGCTTATTTAAAAAATGAGCTTTTTACTGAAGCTAAAAAAGCTTATGAAAGAGCTAATAAAACTAAGTATTTAGACGAAGTATTTCCCGCATTAGCTATCACAATTAAAGACAACTTAATTTATACAAAATACAAGTTAGGAGAGTCTTTTGATGTAGTAAATGAATTAAATGATATTTTATTAGCTAAAGAAGCATTAAATTTTCCCACCATAGCTATCCAAACTAAAATTAGATTAGCCGAAATATTGCTGGATATGGAAAATCCTGAGGAAGCGCTGAACTATGCAAAACAAGCTTTTGAACAAGCTAAACAACTACGCGTCGTAAAAGAACAATTAGTTTCTCTCAAATTATTAGCACAAATAGATAGAGCTCATTCATTTGCTTATTTAAATGAATACATTCAATTAAATGACAGTATAATAGCTCAAGAACGTTTGCAACGTGACGAGTTTGCCCGGATTGAGTTTGAAACTGAACAGCTTAGAAGAAAAAAAATAACAGCAGAATTAGCCTCAGAACGCGCCAATCAAAAATTGCTTAACTTAATGATTTTGGGTTCTGTTTTCCTAGCTATAACAAGTGTTTTTTTTGGAATATACAGGCGAAAATTACTTCATATTCAAATTGAAAAAAAGGAAAAAGAAAATGAACTATTACTTCAAAAAATCAATACCAATAAGCTACTAAGAAATAATAAACTGAATATTCAAAATAGAATTGCTAACGACCTCCATGATAAAGTAAGCACTTCAATTAATGCTATTATCTTACAGCTTAAGAATTTCAAGCACATTTATAAAAACGAATTTTCTAAAAACAGTTTAAATGATTTTGATAAACGTATAAGAGGTCTTTTTGACGCTCAAAAACAAGCTAGAGCAATTTCTCATCAACTAAAAAATGCTGCTACTACAGAGCAAAAGTTAGTTCAATTTATTACAGAAGAATTACCTATCATTTTAAACAAACATTTGTTAGAACTAAATATAGATGAAAAAATAAAATGGGAAAAATTAAATGAAAACCAACTCTCTACAATTTATATTGTTCTTAAAGAACTGGCTGTCAATATTAAAATTCACGCATCAGCAAAACATGTTATTTTAAATATAAGCCTTGACAAAAATCAGCTTGATTTTAGTATTTTTGACAATGGAAAAGGATTTAAGTTTGAACATTCTAAAAGTGGTATAGGGCTTAAAAGCATAAAAGAGAGGCTTGAATCAATTAACGGATCTTTGAAGATTAACTCATCACAAGGAAAAGGAACTAGTATTAATTTTAAATTTCCAATTGAGTAATGCAAACAAGTGAAGTAAATGAAAAGACTGAAACTGTAAATATTATATTTATAGAAGACCATCCTATTATTATCAATTCGTACATTGAGATACTTGAACTTGTTCTTCAGAAAAAAATCAATAAATACATTTGTACTGACGCTAAAGAAATTGTTCGTTTTGTCCATGATTACAAATCAGAAATTCAACTAGATTATGCCATTATTGACTACAATCTTCCTCCCCATATGAAGTACAATATTAAAGATGGAAAGGATGCCGCTTTATATATAAAAAAAGCTTTTCCTGAAACTAAATTTATAATGATTACATCTCATGACGAAAGTTTTTTAATTTACGAGTTAATCAAAGATCCGCAAATTCATTTTGATGCCATTTTTCACAAATCTGAAGTTGAATATGATCACCTAAAAACACTACTCTCTGTAACTGACAAAGCAGATTATTACTTAAGTCCTACCATTAAAGAAGCCTACCAAAGAATTTTAAAAAACAAAATTTACTTGTCCAAGAAAAATAGAGATATAGTTAAGCTTATTTCAGAAGGCTTTGACAACAACGAAATTAGTCAACAACTAGATATTTGCAAAAGCACCTTATATAAGCGTAGAGCTATTATTAAAATAGACTTGTACGGTAAAGACATAAGTGATGGTGAGTTAATAAGGCTTTCACGAGCAGAAGGTTATATTTAATTAGCATTATGTTGGTAATCTCTGAAAAAATAAAAAATTATCTTGAAGAAAATAAAAATCAAGATATTAACCAATTAATCTTAAAAGGAAGCCCATTTAAGGATGTAAAAATTGATTTTTTAGTACAGCAAATTAGCGCAAGAAATCGACTTTCAAAAAAATTACCCAATTGGGTAGCTAATAATAAAATTATTTTTCCTCCACAAATTAATTTAGAGCAGACCTCATCTGAAACCACAGCAAACTATAAATCAAAATTAATACAAGGAGAAACAATCATTGACCTTACTGGTGGTTTTGGTATTGACAGCCATTTTTTTGCTAAGCATTTTAAAAAAGTTATTCACCTAGAAATAAATAAAGAGCTTATTGATTTAGCTATACATAATGCACAATTAATGAACTCTAATAATATAGAATTCATAAACACAAACAGTATTGATTATTTAAATGCTTTACCTCATAAAGTAGATGCAATTTATATTGACCCCTCTAGAAGGAATCAAAATAAATCTAAAGTTTTTCAACTGCAAAACTGCACACCTAATATTCTTGAAAACTGGACTTTAATAGCTTCGAAAACAAACCTACTGTTAATTAAAACAAGTCCGTTTTTAGATTTAAAGTTGGGTATTAAAGAATTAAAAAACGTTTTTGAAATCCATATTGTTTCAGTAAAAAACGAAGTAAAAGAGTTGTTGTGGCTAGTCAATTTTAAGGTAGAGAATACTAGTGAACCAAAGATAAAATGCATCGACTTCAACCAGTCTTCACAAATGACTTTTGAGGGAAATTTTACTTTAGAGAGCACGGCAGAAACCACTTATTTAACACCGCAAAAATTCCTCTATGAGCCTATGAGCTCAATAATGAAGTCAGGTTTATTTAATTTGGTAAGTGAGCACTATAAAATTAAAAAACTTGATGTAAACACCCATCTATACACCAGTGAAAAACACATCGAAAATTTTTCTGGCAAGGTATTTGAAATCAAGGAAGTAATGGACTACAAAACAAAACTTGTAAAAAAGCGTTTAAAGTCTATGAAGTTGAATGTTGTAAAAAAGAATTTCCCTATTTTAGTAAAGGATTTAATTCAAAAATTTAAAATAAAAGAAGGAGGTGAAGATTTTGTCTTTTTTACAACAAGTCAAGAAAAAAAGATAGTTATACTTTGTAAACGAATATTATGATTAGAAAAATAAATGTATCCCTTTTTATCTTACTATGTGGTATAGCATTTGGACAGCAAGATGACTGCAGGTATGCAGATGTAAAATTAGGTAGTAAGAAACATATTGCAGAGTTGCGCACAGAACCCGTAATGGTAGAAAACTATCAAACTCAAGATAAAGGAAGAGTCGTAGATTTTAGTTTGTTTAACACAAGAGGTTTGGTAATTCTTAATGTTGAAATATATAAAGATTCTAAAAGCAAGTTAATGCCTTCTTGCGTTGGTAAAGGCTCAGAGCTAACCTTGAGTTTAAGTAATGGAAGTAAAATTAGTTTACCCCAAATAGGTGCCCGATTATGTGGTTATGATATTCCTTCAGCTGAAAAGGGATACAATAACATTAAAAACATGGCTTCATTTCTTATTACCGAAGATAAATTTGACGACTTAAAAAACAATGAAATTCTATTTACCAAATTATCCTCTGAGGAGTTCAACTTTGAATTTATTATGAAGTCTCAGTTGCATAACGATGAAAATAATGAAATGCTTCATCCCTCAAGGTATTTTATAGATCAATTAGATTGTGTTGTTAATCCTAAAATAATTGTTCAAGATTAATTAGCTAACTTATGAAAAAAAATCTCTTTTTAGTCTTATTTTTTCAGTATTTTGTTTTTGTAGCTGTTGCACAAAATAATAATAATGACAAAGCAGAAGAAGAGTTTTTTGCAGATGAGCATGATGAATGCCTTTACTTAGCCTTTAATCAAAACAAAAAAGGAGAAATTGAATTCATACAAACTGAACCAGTTATGGTTGAAGAATGGACAACTCCGTTACGGGGGAGGGTAATTGATTTTAGTTTACTTTACAGCAATGAACAAATTATCTTATATATTGAAATTACAGAAGATGCCGAAGAAAATTTAAGCCCCATTTGTATTGGCAATAACTCAAGAATCACATTTAGATTAAAAAATGGTAAATATGTAA
>LFIK01001151.1_pt1 | contig 20617 bp, 15 predicted proteins | sample 643401 | NCBI WGS metagenome assembly LFIK01 (sample SAMN03777447, study PRJNA286221) | soda lake metagenome | biome: soda lake; feature: Kulunda steppe; material: water; isolation source: sample T5-Br brine of Lake Tanatar-5 | place: Russia: Kulunda steppe | collected 2010-07
CCGTCCGAGCCGGCAAAGCGCATCAGCCCCTGTCCAACCTCGGCCTGCCAGACGAAGCCGAGTGCGGGCGGGGCGAGGATCTGGCGCGCGGTCATGGGCATTTCGTTGCCATTCATGATGAAGCTGCCTTCCATCTGAAGCCGCACGACGCGGTGCAGGGGCGTGCCGGGCTCAATGGCGCGGGCGAAGTAGCGCTGCGCGATCTCGGGCAGGCCCTCGACCATTGCCGGGTCATAGACCAGCGGATCACCCTCGCGCGCGGCCTCCAGCGCCTCCCAGACCGCGCGCATCTGCGCCTGATCGCGCGAATGCACCCAGAGGCCGAGGGCCGCCCCCGCCAGCAGCAGGGCGGGAAGGGCCAGCAGGATGAACTTGAGAATGGTCATGGGGCGGGCTCCGGAAGAGGCGGCGCGAATTTCACTCCCCGCCCGTGCGGGTGTGGGTGGCGAGGAAATCGACGATCCGCCGCCTTGCCGCGTCGTGATGGCCCAGAAGCAGATGCCCGCCGCTGTCGAAGATCAACCTCTCGGCCCCTTCGATGCGCTCGCCGGTGTAAGTGGCGGTGGAGACGGGCGTGAGCCGGTCATCCTTTGCATGGATGATGAGCACGGGCACGGTGATCGCGGCCGGGTCGATGGCGGCGGCGGGGTCGATCGCCGCGCCCTCGTTTGCCAGCCCGGCGCGCCGCGCCGTTACCGGCAGGAAGGCAGCGATCATCGCGTCGAGGAAGGCGGCCTCCGCCCCGGTCATCTGCGCGGTCAGCTCGGCACGCGCGTCGAAGACGGGGGCAAGCGCGCGGGGCGCGAGGCGCGAGAGCGCCCAGAGCGGCAGGTCGGTCGCAAAGAGCGCATCATAGAGCCAGATCGGAATGGGCAGTTCCTGCTCCTCGGCCGTCAGCGGCGCATAGGGGGCGAGCGACAGCAGCACCAGCGCCTGTGTGCGATCCGGGTGGCGCAGCGCGATTTGCAGCGCCGGGGGCACGCCGCCCGACATGGCCAGAAGCGTGACGCGCTCGACCCCCAGCGCATCGAGCAGTTCGGCAAAGGCATCGGCCTGCGCCATGGTCGAGGCATCACGCGGCATCGGCGAGCCCGGATAGCCGAAACGCGAGGGGGCGATCCAGCGATGGCCCTCGGGCAGGAAGGCCCGGGCCAGAAGCCGCCCCTGATCATGCCCGCCGCCAGCGCCGTGAATGGCGAGCACCGGCGCACCATCGCCGCCTGTGGCAAAGGCCGCCGGGCCGTGGGTTGTCTCGACACTGGTAGCAGCCGCTGCGAGACTGGCGCGGATGGCGCGCATATCGCGTTGATAAAGCAGCCCGGCCCCGACAGCGGCCAGTGTCAGCGCCAGCAGGATCAGAAGCAGGATACGGCGCATGATGACCTGGCCTCAGGCATCGATCACCGCCGCAACCGGGCGGCGCAGCGAGCGGGGCATGGGCGGGGCGTAGCCGAAGCGCAGCACCATGTCGGGGCGGCGCTTGCCCAGCCCCAGCAGGGATTGAAGCTGCGGGCGGGTGCTTTCCACCTCGACCGGCTGGTTGAGATGCGCATGCCGGATGCCCAGCGCCGTGGCCTGCAAAGCGAAGCGTTGGCAGGCGCGTCCGGCCTGCACCCAGTGCGCAGGGTCGTCGCGGTCGGAATGAATGATCGCAAGCCCCGCCGAGGACCGCACCTGCCGGGCGTAGCGGTCGTTCTCGGCCTCGACGGTGAAGAAACGGTCGAACATGAACCGGCCAAGGAAAGTGGGCAATGTGGGGTTGCCCGAGGATGCCGAATAAAGCCCGTCGCCCATCTCGATCGCCGCGCGGGCGTTGAAGCGCAGCCAGGATTTCAGCTCTGTGGCGAAGGCCGGGTCGGCGACTTGCGCGGCATTGGCGGTCAGGATCAGCTCCAGCACCTGCCCGATCCGGGCGGGGTCGGTGATCAGCATGACCTCGGCGCCCTTGACCTTTGCCGCAGCTTCGAGAGCGGCGAGATCGGAACCAGGCACCGCGCGACCATCATAATCCGACCGGGTGCATTGCCGCGCAAGGATCGCGTCAAACAGTGGGTCGGTCGTGCCCGCATCCCCCAGCGCGATCTCGATGCGCCCCGCACCCTCGGGCATGAAATCCAGCGCCGAGGACCGGCCCGCCGCGCCCGCCGCAAGCATCAGGTTCTCGGCCGCGCAGCCCAGCGAGGCGTAGAGATGGTGGTGATCCCCATCCGCCACTGGCAACGCGCGGGCCATGTCGGGAAGGATCGCGACGCCCTCGGCGGTTTGCCGGAAGTGCCAGCCTTGGGCATTATGGCTGTTCGCGGCGAGGGTAGCATAATGGACAAGCCCCTCCAGCGTCGCCGGATCGCGGGGTGACCAGAGGGCGGCGGCAGCAGCATCGTGATCGGGGCCTCGGGTGAGCATGTAGGCACCTCCGCCAGCGGCAATCAGCGCACCACCGGTCAGCAAAAGGGAACGACGGGAAAGCATCGAGGCCATCCGGTGAGAAATTGGGGACAGCTAAAATTGTATCATGATTCTGCAGCGCAGCGACTTGATCTCGATCACTTGGAACCGCACGGATTCTCCCGAAACGATTCGCGCTGCTACCAGCCCCGGCCTCTGAGTCTGTCGCCACGGACGAGAAACCGGCCATCGGTCCTGAGGCCAAGCGGTTCGCCCGAAATCGGCGCCTCGGCCGAGCCGGGGCGCTGGGCGTGAATGTGCAGGTGCGGCTCGGTCGAAGCGCCGGAGTTGCCGGCTTCGCCGAGGCGGGTTCCGGTCGTGACCTGCTCGTCCGACGCGACATCCACGCTGCCCTGGCGCATATGGGCCAGCACGATCCACGCCTCGCCGCAGCGCAGGATGACATGGTTGCCCAGACGGTTGACCGGATCCTCCTGCGGCACCTCGAAATCCGGCCAGTCGCCTTCGGCCGCGACCACGGTGCCGTCGCAGGGCGCGTGCAGGTGCGCGCCGAAGATCGCATAGGCGGCGGGATCGGCGGGCCGCCAGCCACGGGCGCGCAGCCCGAAGGGACCGAGACCGAAAAAATCCACGGCAAAGGACTGCCCGCGCCAGAGCTGGAAGCGCTCGACGGCCTCATCGAGAGTGCGCATGTGCCCGTTGACCAGCGGGCTCGACCCGCCGTGGCCCACAAGGAAATGCCCCGGCCCGAAGGGATTGGCGATATCGATCACCGCGACGGGTGGCAGCGCACGCCCGGCGAGCGCCTGCCCGCCGTACCAGCCCCCCGAGCCCGAGCAGCCCCGACGACAGCGCCAGCAGGGCCCAGCCGCCAGTGCCGGCCGGCAGCAATGGTCGCGCCGAAAGCGCGGCCAGCCCGACAAGCACCAGCCCCAGCCAGACCGCGCCATAGACCCAAGGCAACCACCAGACCGGCAGCGCCCATTGCGCGATCCGCGCCAGCGCGAACAGGATCGCCGCCACGCCCGCCGCCTGCACCAGCCATCCCAGCGCCGAGCCAGCCGGCCAGAAGGCCAGCCAGCCCAACAATAGAAGTGGCAGGACAACCTGAACCAGAAGGATCAGCGCGGTCACGAAATCCCCCCACCGAAGGCAAGGCCCCAGTGCAGCATCAGGACCGCAAGCGCGGCGAGGACCAGCGCGAACGCCGTGTGATGGAGCCGCCGCCAGACGCTCCAGCCCGGCGCGCGCCACACAAGGCCCTGTGCCAGCAGAACGATCCCGGCCATGACGACCACCACATGCCCCAGCGTGAAGAAGGCCATCAGAGTCGGCTGGGGCTGGTCGAACAGGAACTCGCTGCCCAGGTTGGCCGCGGCCATCGCCATGGCTACGCCCCCGCCCAGCATTGCCCAGACCGACAGCGCACCCGCCAGCCCGGCCAGCGCCGCGACCGTGGCGCCCAGGCTGCCGCCGCGCAAGCCTCGCCGCCACAACAGCCCCAGCAGCATCGTCAGCGAAAGGACCGCCCCGCCGCCCAATGCGGTGCCCAGGAGCATCGGATCGGTGGCGACGCTCACCCGTTCATGGGTGCTGGCACCGCTGCCATCGACAATCCGAAGCACCCGGCCCCCTTCATCGCGGATCAGCAGCAGCCGCTCGCCCCGCGCATCCTGCCAGATATCGGGGGCCACGGGGTCATAGCGCAGCATCGCGCCCAGCAGCGGTGCCGGCGCCAGGATCGATCCATCATCCCGCGCGGTGACGGAATACATCTCCAGCGCGCCGACGAACTGCGCAGGCCCCGAAAAGGCACGGCGGTTGGGCAGATAGCGCCCCTCCGCCTCCTGCGCGCGCGCGGCGGCATCGGGCACGTCCGGCGGCTCGGGCGCGGCGAGGCCGGCCTCGGCCGCAAGATGGCCGAGAATCATGTCGGGGGCGATAAAGGGCAGGCTCATCCGCGCGCCGCCATTTTGTGAGACGAAGACCCCAGCTTGAAGCTCGGGGATGAAGACGAGATTCGACAGAAATTCGTTCAGGCCCCCGCTATGCCCGTAGACCATGGTGCCGAACATCGGTCTGGAAATGAGCCCATGCGCCATGTCGGCCCCTTCGGGCCGGTCGTCGAACAGCCGCGTGCGCATTTGCGCCATGGTGCCGGGGGCGAGCAGACGCGCGCCGTCGAGCGTGCCATCCCCCATCAGGAACCGCATGAAACGCGCCATGTCGGCGGCGGTGCTGGCGATGCTGCCCGCCGGGCCGAAGCTGCCGATATCGACGCGGAAAGCCGGGTGATTCACCCCGCCCTGCACCCGGTAGCTGCGCGACAGCGGCGGCTGGTCGTCGCGCGCGGTGGCCTCGCTGTAGGTGGTGGCCTCCATGCCCAGCGGATCGAGGATGCGGGCTTGCAGGAAGTCCTCATAGGGCATGCCGGCAATATCCTCGACCACCTGCCCCGCCAGCGCCACGCCCCAGTTGGAATAGGCCGTGATCTCGCCGCGCGGCATGACCTGATCGGGCGCGCTCTCGGCCAGCGCCTGCGGGCGCGGCAGCGCGCCGATATCGGGGTCGAAAATCGCATAGCTGTCCTCCAAGCCGGGCCGGTGGCTCATCAGCTGCGCCATGGTCAGCGGCTCGGTACCGGGCACCTCGGTCTCGCGCAGGTAGCCCGCGACATCGGCCTGCAGGTCGAGTTGCCCCTCCTCGACCAGCATCATCACGGCGATCCAGCTGAAGAGCTTGCTGATCGAACCGATCTCGAAGCGCACGTCATCCGGCCCAGCGGCCGTGCCGGCCTCCAGATCGACCGAGCCCCAGCCGCGCAGGATCACCTCGTCGCCAACCACAACAGCCCCGATGGCGCCCGGCACCTGATCGGTGGTCATGAACCCCTCGGCCAGCGCGTCCAGCCGCGCGGCGACCGCGTCGGCATCGTGCTGCACCTGCGCCTTGGCCGCACTGATGCCGGCGACCGCGATGCTGATGCCGAGAAGCGCCCCGGCGAGCCATCTGTTTCCCATGCCCCTGCTCCCTTGGCCCCACGCGCCGCAACGCCAGCATTGTGCATCCCTCGACGAGGCGCACCGCCCCTGCATTGATATCGATCAGGGCAAGTCGCATCCCGGCCGGTCAGAAGAGTGCCCGCGTTGCCCCACGCCGCCCTGGCGCTCAACATATTCCGGATGCAGGTTCAGCGCGAGGGAGAAGATGCTCGCAGGTCGAGCCACCCAGGCATGGCACAAGGCGGGCTGCCGCGCAGTTCGGACCCTGTGCGCTCCCCTCGCGCTGCTGCTCTCGGCATTGCCGTTGCGGGCCAAGCCGCTCGGCCTGGTGCTGGAGGTGCGCATCCCGTCGCTGATGATGCGCCACAGGATTGCGGGGCTCAACGTGGTAGTCCTGCGCGGCGGGCAGGAAGGTTGGGCCGGCTCGTTCGGGATGGCTGATCCCGAAACCGGCCAGTCGATGACACGCGAGCGCGTGTTCCGGGTCGGATCGATCTCCAAGCCAGTTACCGTATGGAGCGTGATGCATCTGGTCGAGCGCGGCGATGTGGCGCTCGACGATGTGGTCTGGGATCATGTCGCCTCATGGACACCGCCCAAGGGCACCCCGCCCATGACCGTCCGGCAATTGCTCAGCAGCACCGCGGGGCTGCGCATCGGTGACTTCACCGCGCGCTACCCGCCCGATGGTGACGTGCCCGCCCTTCGCGACAGCCTGCGCGGCGATTTCGCGGTGATCGGTGAGCCGGGGCGCTTCAGGAAGCTTGGACAATCGGGTCCGCAAGTGGGTCGTCGAGGCCGGATTGTGCGACGAGGTGGACGTCAGGGAGGGAAAGGTGGTCAAGCGGGAGATAAAGGTTGCGCGATCACAGCACGGCATTCGAAAGCGCGTTGCCGAAGAACTCGCACTGGCAGGCGGCACGACCTACGAGATCATGGCCGGCCTATCTCACAGCGATCCCAAGACAGCCGCTGTCTACACGGCTGATGTGGATCGTGCGAGTCTTACGAAGTCCGGCCTTGCGAGGCTGAAAAATGCTGCCAGCCAAGCGCGGGGTGTCCCACGGTCCGAAAAGCGTGGGATACCTGAAGGAACAGGGTCCAGTATAATAAGGTGATCGGTGCAGAAGTGGCAGCCCGTAGGGGAATCGAACCCCTCTTTCCAGGTTGAAAACCTGGCGTCCTAACCGATAGACGAACGGGCCATCCTTGGCATGAGCCGCTGTCTAGGAAAACCGTGGCGGTCTTGCAAGGGCAATTTGAGGGTTTTTGCAACGATCTATCCGCGGCGTGGTCAGGCGCGGGCCGCATCCTCCAGGCGAAGCTGTGCACGCCGCCGGCCGCCCCACTCGTTGACCTCGAGCCGGCCGGCCAGATGGTAGCGCAGGCCGCCATGGTCGTGCAGCATCGGCCCGAGCGGGCCGTCGAATGCGCCGAAACTCACCGCATCCAGCCGAGCGCCGAGCCCGTCGCCGAATGTCAGGCGCAGATGCGTGTCGCCGATGCGTCTTGCCGACAGGATCGCCATGTCGGCGAAGGCGAAGCGTGGGGCCGGTGCGCCCGCCCCGAAAGGGCCGGCGGCATCCAGCCTTTCGATAAGCTCGGTGGTCGCCGCCTGCGGCATCAGCAGGCCGTCGACATTCAGGTCTGCCGGTCCCAGCGCATCCGCACCCTGCCGCGCCAGCAGCGCCGCCAGCCGGTCCATTGCCGGAGCAAGCATTTCGCGCGAGACCTGCAAGCCTGCGGCCATGGGGTGCCCGCCGCCCTTGACGAGCAGCCCCTCCGAGGCGAGCCGCTGTATCGCCACGCCGATATCCACACCCGACACCGACCGCGCGGATCCCGCACCGATGTCGCCGTCGAGGCCGATGACCACGGCGGGGCGATTCGCCACCTCCTTCAGACGGGCGGCGACAATCCCCACGACGCCCGGATGCCAGCCGTCACCCGCGGCCCAGACCAGCGGACCGTCCATTCCGCGCGCCTGCGCCTGCTCGATGGCTTGCGCCCGGACGGCTGCCTCCATGTCGCGTCGCTCGCCGTTCAGCGCTTCCAGCCGCTCGGCCAGCGCCGCCGCCTCATGGGGGTCGGAGGTGGCCAGCAACCGCGCGCCCAGATCCGCCTGACCGATCCGCCCGCCCGCGTTGATTCGCGGTCCGAGCACGAAGCCGAGGTGATGCGCGGACGGGGCCGTGTCGAGCCGCGCGACATCGGCAAGCGCGACCAGCCCGGGACGTGTGCGCTGCGCCATCACCCGCAATCCTTGCCGCACCAGGGCGCGGTTAACTCCCGTCAGTGCGGCGACATCGGCAACCGTCGCCAGCGCGACCAGATCCAGCATCGACATCAGGTCGGGCCCCTTGAGGCCGGTCCCCCGCATCTGGCGCCGAGTCTCCACCAGCATCAGAAAGACCACCGCGGCAGCACACAGATGGCCCAGCCCGCCGGGTTCGTCCTGACGGTTCGGATTCACAACCGCATGCGCGGGCGGCAGTGTTTCGCTGCCCAGGTGGTGATCCAGCACCAGCACGTCGGCGCCCTGCGCGGCGGCCAGCGCGTCATGCGCGAGCGTGCCGCAATCGACGCAGATGATCAGGTCGTGTGCGCTGGCCAGGCGCCGCATGGCGTCTGCATTCGGGCCGTAGCCCTCGGCAATGCGGTCGGGCACATACAGGGTCGCGTCGCGGCCCAAAGCGCGCAACCATGTCAGCAAGAGCGCCGAAGAGGCGGCGCCGTCGACATCGTAATCGCCGAAGACGGCGATACGCTCGCCCGCGCGTATGGCGGCGAGAAACCGCGCGGCGGCACGTTCCATGTGGCGCAGCCGGCGCGGGTCGGGCAGCAGATCGCGCAGCGCCGGTGCCAGAAAGCCCGGCGCCTCCTGCGGTTCGACCCCGCGCCGCGCCAGCGTCATGCAGACCGGGCGCGGCAGGTCGGTCGCCTGCGCGATGGCTTCGGCACGGCGCATCTGCGCGTCGGTCGGCCCGGCCCAGCGCCGTCCCGTCGCCGAGCAGGTCACATTCAGGAACGCCGCGTTTTCGGTCACGCCGCGCGCGTGCGGTACCGCATCCGCCGGACCGAACCGGTCTTGGAGCGCATGAGCAGCGTCTCGGTGGTCAGCCAGTCGGGCTCGCGCCGAATCCCTGCCAGCAGCGATCCGTCGGTCACGCCCGTCGCCGAAAGGATCACATCGCCCCGGACCATCTCGTCGCGGCTGTAGATGCGGTCCAGATCCTCGATCCCGGCGCGCCGTGCGCGGGCAATCTCGTCGTCGTTGCGAAACATCAGCCGACCCTGCATCTGGCCACCCATGCATTTCAGCGCGGCCGCCGCCAGCACGCCCTCGGGCGCGCCGCCCGCGCCCATATACATGTCGATGCCGGTCAGTTCGGCTTCGGCGCAGTGGATGACACCGGCGACATCGCCGTCCATGATCAGGCGGATCGCTGCCCCGGTCTCGCGGATCTCGCCGATCATGTCCTCATGGCGCGGGCGTTCCAGAATGCAGACCGTGATATCGGACGGCTCGCAGCCGCGTGCCGCGGCCAGGGCGCGCACACGCTCGGCCGGCGACATCTGCAGCGTCACGATGCCGTCCGGATAGCCGGGGCCGACCGCGAGCTTGTCCATGTAGACGTCCGGCGCGTTCAGCATCGAGTGCCGCGGCGCCAGCGCGATGATCGTCAGCGCGTTGGGGAAATCCTTTGCCGTGAGTGTCGTGCCTTCGAGCGGATCGAGGGCGATATCTACGGCAGGTCCGTTCCCCGTGCCCACTTCCTCGCCGATATAGAGCATCGGCGCCTCGTCGCGTTCGCCCTCACCGATGACCACGACGCCTGCGATGTCGAGCATGTCGAGCTGGCTGCGCATCGCGTCCACCGCGGCCTGGTCGGCCGCCTTTTCGTCACCGCGCCCGATAAACCGCGCCGAGGCCAGCGCGGCGGCTTCGGACACCCGTGCCAGCCCCAGCGACAGCATGCGATCCTGAAAATCGGTTATGTCCGCCATCTATCTTCCTTTCGCAACCATGCGATCCTTCTAGCCCGCCGGATCGCGGACGGGCAAGCCGCGGTCCGGGTCAGACCTGTTCGATCGCCATGGCCACCGGTTCGCCCACCACAACCCCGGTGTCGCGGAAGTTGCCAAGCGCGTGGTCGATGGAATCGCGGGTGGTGCGATGCGTGACGATGAGGACCGGCGCGAAGGTGTCGTCATGGCCGTACTGGCGCATGCGGTCGATCGAGACGCCGGCATCGCCCAGCGCCGCCGCGACCTTGGCCAGCGCGCCGGGCTTGTCCTGCAGGGTCATGCGCAGATACCACTGGGCGGGGGCGGTGGCGCGCGCGCTTACCGCGGTCTGAAGCCCCGCTGCCGGCTGCCCGAAGGTGGACAGCCTCGTGCCGCGCGCGAGGTCGATGACATCGGACATCACCGCGCTTGCGGTGGGACCCTCGCCGGCGCCGGCACCGCGCAGGACGATCTGCCCGACCGCATCCCCTTCCAGAACCACCATGTTGGCCGCGCCTTCAAGCTGGCCCAGCGGGCTGCGGGCTGGCACCAGACAGGGGGCCATGCGCTGTTCCAGTCCCCGCCCCGTCATGCGCGCGACACCCAAAAGCTTGATACGGTATCCCATGTCGCCGGCATGGCGAATGTCGTCGATCGAAATGCGTTCGATTCCCTCCATCTCGACCGAGGCGAAATCGACCCGCGTGCCATAGGCGATGGAGGCGAGCAGCGCCAGCTTGTGCGCGGCGTCGATGCCGCCCACATCCAGCGTCGGATCGGCTTCGAGATAGCCGAGCTGCTCGGCCTCGTCGAACACCGTCTCGTAGGGCAGGCCCGCGCTTTCCATGCGGGTGAGGATGTAATTGCAGGTGCCGTTCATCACCCCCATCACCCGCAGCAGCACATTCCCGGCCAGCCCCTCGGTCAGGGCCTTGACGACCGGGATGCCGCCGGCAACCGCGGCTTCGAAGCGCAGCACCCGGCCATTGGCTTCGGCGGCTTCGGCCAGCGCCTGCCCATGGGTGGCGAGCATCGCCTTGTTTGCGGTGACGACATCCTTGCCGGCGGCAATGGCGGCCTCGGTCGTTGCCTTCGCCGGGCCGTCCGCGCCGCCCATCAGCTCGACCACGACATCGACATCCGCGCGTCGTGCCAGTACGACGGGGTCGTCTTCCCAGGCATAGGCCGAGATGTCCGCATTGCGATTCTTCGCCCGGTTGCGCGCCGAAATCGCGGTGATCTCGATCGGGCGGCCGGACCGCGCCGCCAGCAGCTCGGCATGGGCCTGAACGATCTTGATCACGCCGATGCCGACCGTGCCGAGACCGGCAATGCCAAGACGCAGGGGTTCGGTCATCTGAAGCTCCGTGGCTGTGGCGCGCGTGAAGCCGCCTGTTAGCGCGATGCCCGACAAGTTGCAACGCGCCGCGCCACAACGGTCAGTCCTGCGCCGTCTGCTGACGAAGACGCGCCGCGCGCAGCCGCAGGGCCGCGATGCGCGCGGCGAAGGCGGCCTCCTCCTGCGCGTATTCGGCGGGATCCCCCGGCGGCGCGACGGCCAGCACATCATCAAGCGGCAGAAGTCGCGGAGAGCTGGTGACGCCGGGCTGGAGTACCGGCGGCGTTTCCAGCTGCGGGGGGGCCGCGCACCCGGCCAGCGCGAGCAGGATCAGTGGCTGGGCCACGCGTCGGGGCCATGGCGCGGCCGAAGATTGTGAAGGGCTTCGCATGGGTGGCTTTCCGTGAACTCGGTCGCGATGCTAGCCCGCCGCAACCGGCGCCTCAAGGCGCGTAACGCTTTGCTCGGGCGTCGGCATCGGGTATGGGCGGGGCATGGCTCGCAAGACGGGATCGCAAGGGCAGCTGACCGACGCGCGCATCCGCGCGGCGGCACTGCGGTTGTTTGCACGTTACGGATACGCGGCGGTGTCCATGCGCCGCATCGCGCGCGAGGTGGGCCTGCAGGCGGGTGCGCTCTATCTCTACACGCCCGACAAGCAGACGCTGCTGTTCGAGTTGATGACCGGGCACATGCAGGAGCTGCTGACCGCCTGGACGCGGGAGCCCGACGTGTCGGACCCGCTGGGCCGGCTCGAGGTGTTTACCCGCTTTCACATCCGCTTTCACCTCACACGGCCGGATGCGGTGTTCGTCTCCTACATGGAGCTTCGCAACCTCGAACCGGCCAACTTCAGGGTCGTCGAGGGCCAGCGCCGCCGCTACGAGGACGTTCTGGAGGGTATCCTGAAGGCGGGTCAGGCGGCACGGGTCATGACTGTCCCCGACACCAAGCTGACGACATTGGCGCTGATCGCGATGCTTACGGGAGTGAATACCTGGTATCGCGAGGGCGGACGGCTCGAACGCGGTCGGGTCGAGGAAATCTACTGGGACATGGTGCGCAACTCGGTCGGGGCTGTGGCGCGATCTCAACGCCCGGCCGGGGCCGTGGCCGGGCCCTGACGCGAAACCCGATCACGCGGTCGGGATTGGGCTTTCATATCCTGTCTGGTCGGATAGGCTGCGGAGCGGGAGGAAAGCGGCATTCCGGCCGGATCCGGGGTGCCGGCGCGACCAGCCAGCCATACGGATTTCGAGGGAGGACGACATGGAAGTTCAGACGGAGCCGGGATTTCGCGAGAGCGTCGATCTGATGTTCAACCGCGCCGTCGCGCTGATGGATCTTTCGCCGGGGCTGGAGGAAAAGATCCGGGTTTGCAATGCCACCTATATCGTGCGCTTCGGCGTCCGGCTCCGCGGGGCGATCCATACCTTCACGGGCTACCGCTCGGTTCATTCCGAGCACATGGAGCCGGTCAAGGGCGGCATCCGCTACGCCACCGCCGTAGATCAGGACGAGGTCGAGGCGCTCGCGGCGCTGATGACCTACAAGTGCGCCCTGGTGGAAACGCCGTTCGGCGGCTCAAAGGGGGGGCTGTGCATCGATCCGCGCGACTGGGACGAGCATGAGCTCGAACAGATCACCCGGCGCTTTGCCTATGAGCTGGCCAAGCGCGACCTCATCCATCCCAGCCAGAACGTACCGGCGCCCGACATGGGCACCTCGGAACGCGAGATGGCCTGGATCGCGGATCAGTATTCGCGCATGAACACCACCGACATAAATGCGCGCGCCTGCGTGACGGGCAAGCCGCTCAATTCCGGCGGCATCGCGGGGCGTGTCGAGGCGACGGGGCGCGGCGTGCAGTATGCGCTGCGCGAGTTCTTCCGCCATCCCGAGGACATCAAGACCGCGGGGCTTTCGGGCACGCTGAAGGGCAAACGGGTGATCGTGCAGGGCCTCGGCAATGTGGGCTATCACGCGGCGCATTTTCTGCAGACCGAGGACGGCGCGAAGATTGTCGGCATCGCGGAACGCGACGGCGCCGTCTTCAGTGAGGAGGGCCTCAACGTCGAGGCGGTGCGCGACTGGATCGCCAAGCATGGCGGGGTCAAGGGCTGCCCGGGATGCACCTACACCGAAGACGGGGCCGCCATGCTGGAGGAGGAGTGCGACATCCTGATCCCGGCTGCGCTGGAAGGAGTGATCAATCTGGGCAATGCCGAGCGCATCAAGGCGCCGCTGATCATCGAAGCTGCGAACGGCCCGGTCACGGCGGCGGCCGACGATGTATTGCGCCGCAAGGGCACCGTGATCATCCCGGACCTCTATGCCAATGCGGGCGGTGTGACCGTGTCGTATTTCGAATGGGTCAAGAACCTGTCGCATATCCGCTTCGGCCGCATGCAGCGTCGACAGGAAGAGGCCCAAAACCGCATGCTGGTCGATGAGCTGGAACGCCTGTCGGCGGACAAGGGGCTGGGCTGGGAGCTTTCGCCGGGCTTCAAGGAACAGTTCATCCGCGGCGCCGGGGAGCTGGAGCTGGTGCGCTCGGGCCTCGACGACACGATGCGGACCGCCTATCAGGCCATGCGCGAGGTCTGGCATTCGCGCGAGGATGTCGAGGATCTGCGCACCGCAGCTTTCATCGTGGCGATCCAGCGGGTCTCGTCGAGCTACCGCGCCAAGGGCTTGTGACGGCGCAGCCCGGCTCTGCCGGACCCTTCGGCACGAATACGGTTGCCGGGCATTGAAACCCGGCCGAAAACCGGTTTCAGTGACGACGGCACAGGCGGAGGCGGCGCATGCGGTATTCGGGCTTTCGGGTCTTGGCGCAGGGGTTGCGCGGCAACCGGGGCTGGACCCCGGTGTGGCGTGACCCGCAACCGCGCGCGGAATACGACATGGTGATCATCGGCGGCGGCGGGCACGGCCTCGCCACCGCCTATTACCTGGCGCGCAATCACGGTGTGCGCAGTATCGCGGTGCTTGAGAAGGGGTATCTCGGCAGCGGCAATATCGGCCGCAACACCACCATCGTGCGCGCCAATTACTTCCTGCCCGGCAACTCCGAGTTCTACTCGCATTCGCTGAAGCTGTGGGAGGGGCTGGAAGCCGAGCTGAATTACAATGTCATGCATTCGCAGCGCGGGCTGATCAATCTGTTTCATTCCGACGGCCAGCGCGACGCCTTCGCCCGGCGCGGCAATGCGATGGTCAACCAGGGCGACGATGCGGAGCTGCTGGACGGCGAGGGCGTGCGGCAGATGCTGCCCTTCCTCGATTTCGAACAGACGCGCTTTCCCATCTATGGCGGGCTCTATCATCCCCGGGGCGGTACTGCGCGCCATGACGCCGTGGCCTGGGGCTATGCGCGCGCCGCCGATGCGCGCGGCGTCGATCTGGTGCAGAACTGCGCCGTCACCGGGATCGACATCGAGAACGGGCGCGTGCGCGGCGTGCAGACCACGCACGGCGCGATCCGCGCGCGCAAGGTCGCCATCGTCACTGCGGGCCGGTCGGGCGAGGTTGCCGCGATGGCCGGGCTGCGGCTGCCGGTCGAAAGCCACGTGCTGCAGGCTTTCGTCACCGAGGGGCTCAAGCCCTGCCTCGACCATGTCGTCAGCTACGGCATGGGGCATTTCTATATCAGCCAGTCCGACAAGGGTGGGTTGGTCTTCGGCGGTGATCTCGATTTCTATGCCTCCTACGCGCAGCGCGGCAATCTGCCGATGACCGAGCATGTGATGGAGGCCGGCATGACCCTGATGCCGATGATCGGCCAGGCACGGGTGCTGCGCCAATGGGGCGGCATCATGGACATGACCCCCGACGGTTCGCCGATCATCGATCATGCGCCTGTGGACGGGCTCTATCTGAATTGCGGGTGGTGCTATGGCGGCTTCAAGGCGGTACCCGCCTCTGGCTGGTGCCTGGCGCATCTGATGGCGACGGATCGTCCGCATGAGGTCGCCGAGAGATTCCGCCTTGATCGTTTCGCCACCGGCCATCTGCTCGACGAAGAAGGCACGGGCAGCCAGCACAATCTGCACTGAGGGGCCAGTATGCGTATCACCTGTCCGATCTGCGGCGCACGGGACCGGCGCGAGTTCACCTATCTGGGGGCGGAGGCGTATCTGCATCGCCCGGCCGCCGATGCCGCGCCCGCTGACTGGGATGACTATCTGCATCTGCGCGACAACCCGGCCGGGCGCACCCGTGATGTCTGGCAGCATGAGATGGGCTGTGGCGCGTGGCTTCTGGTCGATCGCGACACCATCACCCATGCGGTGCATTCCGTGCAGCTCGTCGGCAGCGGGGTGGGCGCATGAGACTGGACGGCAAGGGCCTCATTGATCGCGCCCGCCCGCTGCGCTTTTCCTTCGACGGGCGGGATTATCACGGATATGGCGGCGACACGCTGGCCTCCGCGCTGCTTGCGAACGGTGTCCGGCTGATGGGGCGATCGTTCAAGTATCATCGCCCGCGCGGCGTGATGACCGCGGGGTCCGAAGAGCCCAACGCCCTGGTCGAGGTGCTGGCCGCGGATGACGTGACACCGAATGTTCGCGCGACCGTTCAGGAGGTCTATCAAGGGCTGCAGGCGCGCAGCCAGAACCGCTGGCCGACACTGCGGTATGACCTGATGGCAGTGAATGACCGGTTCGCGCGGTTTCTGAGTGCGGGATTCTACTACAAGACCTTCATGTGGCCGCGCAGCTTCTGGGAGCGTCTGTACGAGCCGGCGATCCGGCGCGCGGCCGGGCTGGGACGGCTTTCCGGGCAGCATGATTCCGGGCGCTACGAAAAGGCCTTCGCGTTTTGCGATCTGCTGGTCATCGGCGCGGGGCCGACAGGGCTGATGGCGGCGCTGACGGCGGCGCGCGCTGGGGCCGATGTCATTCTCGCGGATGAGGACAGCCGCCCGGGCGGCCGTCTGCTTGCCGAATCGCACGAGATCGACGGCAAGCCCGGCCATGTCTGGGTCACGGAGGTTCTCGCCGAGCTGGCGGCGATGCCGAACGTGCGGGTCATGCCGCGCATGACGGTCACCGGGGCTTACGATCAGGGTACATATGGCGCGCTGGAGCGGGTCGGGCTGCACCTTGCAGATCCGGATGAACATTGCCCGCGCGAGTGTTTCTGGCGCATCGCCGCGGGGCAGGCGATCCTGGCCGCCGGTGCGCTGGAGCGGCCCATCGCCTTCGCTGACAATGACCGGCCGGGGGTGATGATGGCCGGGGCCGTGCGCGCCTATGTCAATCGCTGGGGCGTCGCGCCGGGGCGTCGGGTCGTGCTGTTCGCCAATAACGACGATGCGCGTCGTACTGCTGATGATCTGATCGCCGCGGGCGTTCCGGTCGTGGCCGTCGTAGATCCGCGCCCGGATGCTTCGGTACTGGGCGACTACACTGTCTACCGCGGTGCCGAGGTTGTGGGCACCACGGGGCGCCATGCGCTGAAGACCGTGATCATCCGCAACGAGGGCGGTCAGCACGAGATCGCGGCCGATTGCCTGGCCGTGTCGGGCGGTTGGAACCCGACGCTGCATCTGACATGTCACATGAATGCGCGGCCGGTCTGGCGCGATGACATTGCCGCCTTCGTGCCGCCCGACGATGCTGTGCCGGGGCTGCACCCTGCCGGAGCGGCGGCCGGTGTGCTGTCTACCGCGCGATGCCTGTCGGACGGGGTGCGGGCGGCGCAGGCGGGGCTGGAGGCGCTGGGCCGGAAGAAGGCGCCGGCGCCCGATCTGCCCGCCGCCGAAGATGGCGCCACCGAGATCACCGCAGTCTGGCAGGTGCCCGGCCGCCGACGCGCCTGGCTCGATTTCGCCAATGACGTCACGGTCAAGGACGTGCAGCTCGCCGCGCAGGAGAATTTCCGCTCCGTCGAGCACATGAAACGCTACACGACGCAGGGCATGGCACCGGATCAGGGCAAGAACTCAAATGTCGCGGCGCTGGCGGTGCTGGCCGACAGCACCGGGCGGGGCATCGCGCAGACCGGCACGACGACATTCCGCCCGCCTTATGTGCCGGTCTCGATCGCCGCGATGGGCGCCGGCGCGCGCGGGCGTGGCTTCGCGCCCGAACGCTTCACCACCTCCGACAAGCCGAGCCGCGCGCGCAACGCGCCCATGATCGAGGCGGGGCTGTGGTACCGCCCCTCCTATTTCCCGCATCCGGGTGAACGCAGCTGGCGCGAGAGCTGCGACCGCGAAGTGCGCATGGTGCGCAACGCCGTCGGGATCAGCGATGTCTCGACGCTGGGCAAGATCGACATTCAGGGGCCGGATGCCGCAGCGTTTCTGGACTTCGTCTATTGCAACACCTTCTCGACGCTGAAACCGGGGCGCGTGCGCTATGGTCTGATGCTGCGCGAGGACGGCATGGTCATGGATGACGGCACCACCGCGCGGCTGGGCGAGACGCATTACCTGATGACCACGACGACCGCGGCGGCCGGCGCGGTGATGCGGCATCTGGAATTCGCGCACCAGGCGCTTTGCCCGGACCTCGATGTGCGTTTCGTTTCGGTCACCGACCATTGGGCGCAGTTCGCCGTGGCCGGGCCGCGGTCGCGCCGGTTGCTCAACTCGGTGCTGGATGCGCCGATCGACGATGCCGCCTTTCCGTTCATGGCCTGCGGCGAGGTTTCGGTCATGGGGGTGCCCGGGCGGCTTTTCCGGATTTCGTTCTCCGGTGAGCATGGCTACGAGGTTGCTGTGCCCGCGCGCTATGGCGAAGCACTGTTTCGCGATCTGTGCGCGCGTGCCGAGGCGCTCGATGGCGGCCCCTACGGGATGGAGGCGCTCAATGTGCTGCGCATCGAAAAGGGGTTCATCACCCATGCCGAGATTCACGGCCGTGTCACCGCCGCCGATATCGGCATGGGGCGGATGGTCTCCGACAAGAAGGACTGTATCGGCAAGGCAGCGAGTCGGCGGCCGGGGCTGAATGGCCCCGAGCGCGAACAGCTTGTCGGGTTGCGGCCGGTGGGCAAGGATCATGAGATGTCCGCAGGCGGGCATCTTTTCAATCGCGATGCCAGTGCCACGCGCGAGAATGATCAGGGCTATGTGACGTCGGTCGGTTATTCGCCGACGCTGGGCGAATTCCTCGGCCTCGGCTTCCTGCGAAACGGCCGGGCGCGCCGTGGCGAGGTCGTGCGGCTGGTGGATCACCTGCGCGGAATCGACACGCAGCTTCAGGTCGCCGATCCGGTTTTCCTCGATCCGAAAGGGGAGCGTGCGCGTGGCTGAACTCATTTCGAAATCGCCGCTCGACGGCCGGGCCCCCGCCGAGATCGGTGCGGCCTGGCTGAGCGAGATCGTGGCCGCGCCGATCACCTGCGTCGCGCCGTTCCGGCAACGGCAGGCCGAGGCCGACGCAGTGCTGCGGTCGTCGTTGGGGCTGGGCTTTCCGGCGCCGGGCGAGGAAATCGCGTCGGGGCAGGGGCGCTGCGTCTGGAGCGGGCGCGAACAGGCCTTCCTGATCGGCGTCGCGCCGCCCGCGGAACTGGCCGGTTGTGCACTCGTCGCCGATATCACCGATGGCTGGGCGATGCTGCGGCTGGGCGGCGATGCGGCCGAGGATGTCCTGGCCCGGCTGGTCCCGGTGGATCTGCGCGCCGGCGTGTTCGCCCCCGGCCGGGTCGTGCGCAGCGAGCTGGCGCAGATGATGGCGCTGATCCGTCGCGGCGCGGATGATTTCGAGATCATGGTCATGCGCTCGTTCGCCGACAGCGCCTGGTCCGAGCTGCAATCTGCCATGGAATCGGTTGCGGCACGCCCGCGCAACGCCGCGCGGCCCTGACGCCTTCGCCCGCCCCTGCCCCGCGCCGGACGGCAAAGCGGCCCCGGCATCTGGACATGCCGCGAGGCGACGCCGATATTGAAGGCATGTCGCTGCCCCCGGGATTCCTCGAAGAGCTCCGAACGCGCGTGTCACTGTCGCAGGTGGCCGGGCGCAAGGTCACGTGGGACCGGCGCAAGTCCAACACGTCCAAGGGCGACATGTGGGCGCCCTGCCCGTTTCATCAGGAAAAGACCGCCTCGTTCCACGTGGATGACGGCAAGGGGTTCTATTACTGCTTCGGTTGCCATGCGAAGGGCGACGTCATCACCTTCCTGCGCGAGTCCGAGAACCTGGGCTTCATGGAGGCGGTCGAGGCCCTCGCGCGCGAGGCCGGCATGGAAATGCCGGCGCGCGATCCGCAGGCGCAACGCAAGGCCGATCGCAACGCGCGGCTGGCCGAAGTCATGGAGCGTGCGGTGCGGTTCTATCAAAGGCAGCTGGGCACGGGGGCTGCGGCCGAGGCGCGCGACTATCTTGCGGGCCGGGCCCTCGACGCGGCCGCGCGCGAACGATTCGAGATCGGCTTTGCGCCGGAATCGCGTACCGCGCTGTGGGAGCATCTGACCGGGGCCGGGGTGCCGGCGCAGGATGTCATCGATGCAGGGCTGGCGGCGCGGCCCGACGGGGGGGGCACACCCTATGACCGTTTCCGGGGACGCATCATCTTTCCCATCCGCGACGGCCGGGGGCGCTGCATCGCGCTGGGCGGGCGTGCACTGCGCGACGGCAAATTCGCGAAGTATCTGAACAGCCCGGACACCGCACTCTTCGACAAGGGGCGCGCGCTCTACAACCTTGCCCCGGCGCGCAGTGCGGCGGGGCGCGGTCAGCCGCTGATCGTCGCCGAGGGCTACATGGACGTGATCGCCCTGGTCGAAGCCGGGTTCGAGGCGACCGTCGCCCCGCTCGGCACTGCGGTCACGGCCGATCAACTTCGTCTCATGTGGCGTATCTCGCCCGAGCCGGTGATCGCGCTCGACGGTGACGAGGCCGGGCTGCGCGCGGCGATCAGGATCATCGATATCGCGCTGCCGCTTCTGGATTCGGGGCAGGGGTTGCGATTCGCCGTCATGCCGCAGGGGCAGGACCCGGATGACGTGCTGCGCGCGGCCGGTCCCGCGCAGATGCGGCGGCTTATCAATGCGGCGCAACCGATGGTGCGGCTGCTGTGGCAGCGCGAGACCGAAGGCAAGGTGTTCGACAGCCCCGAGCGCCGCGCCGCGCTCGACAAGGCCCTGCGCGCCGCTTTGCGCCTTATCCCCGACGAAACGTTGCGAACGCATTACGCGGCCGAGATCCGCGAGTTGCGTCAGGAGCTGTTCGGCAGGCGCCGGACCCGGCCCGACAAGCGGGGCGGGGCGCCGCGACGTGGCGGCGCCGGTGCGGGGCGCGGTTGGGGCAATGCCGGCGTCTCGGCGCCGCTGCCGTCAACGCGCAGCACACTTCTTGCCAGTGCCGCGAGCCCGGCCATCGGCGAGCAACTGCGCGAGGCGGTGGCGCTGGCGATCTGTGTGGTGCATCCCGGCCTTGCGGCGGAGTTCGATGGCGCGCTGGAGACCATCGAGATGTCGACGGAGAATCACGAACAGCTGCGCGCTGCCGTGTTGCGTCATGCAGAGGAGACCGATGCGGCCGCACTGCGCGAGAAAATCGCCAGTGATGCGGGCCCCGCCCTTGAAAAGCTGTTCGCGCTGCGCCATGTCGTCGATGCCCCTCCCGTGCGCGATGTGTCGGACCGGGATCGGGCGCGGATGTGCCTCGCGGAAGAACTCGCGCGACTCACGGCACGCCGCGGTGTTGATCGCGAAATCGTGGAGGCTTTGCAGGACCTCGATGCATTGGCCGACGAAGGTCTCACATGGCGAATCGGTCAGGCGACGGCAGCGCAGCATCGCGCGGAAACACCGCGTCTTTCGGATGCCAGCGACCTGGGTGAGGACCGCGATGCCCTGTCCGAGCACCTTCAAAGCCTCATAGATGGCGAGGTCTGGATCAAGAAA
>LFIK01001153.1_pt1 | contig 20608 bp, 27 predicted proteins | sample 643401 | NCBI WGS metagenome assembly LFIK01 (sample SAMN03777447, study PRJNA286221) | soda lake metagenome | biome: soda lake; feature: Kulunda steppe; material: water; isolation source: sample T5-Br brine of Lake Tanatar-5 | place: Russia: Kulunda steppe | collected 2010-07
ACATGAGCACACTCATCCTGCGTGCTGGCGATGACATGAGCACACTCATCCTGCGTGCTGGCGATGACATGAGCACACTCTCCCATGTCGGGCCTTTTATAGTGACGCTTCATCAATCGATGCAGCGATGCCACACAAGAGGCCCGGAACGCGCGAGTGTGCCCCTGTCCATGCAGCATGGCATATGACTCTCACCACCTGTATGTGTGCCTGGCGCTGCCACACATGACCCCGTGCACGATACACTCCTGTGCAGCAGCGGCAGCCATGCATGACTGCGCCCAAGGTACCGGCGGGGAGGGACCACGGCTACTCCACAGCAGCTGAGCACCAGCGCGTGGCGCCCACGCACCCGAGTTGACCTCCGACTTCTCGTACTCCAGCGAGATGTTGCATGTGAGGATGAACACCTCGCCCTCCAGCCGCTTCGGCATGTCCGGGTGCCGCGCGCCGTGGTCCAGCACCAGGCCCCGGATGAGGCGCGTGTCCTCGTCCAGTTTGTGCTTCATGTGCATCACCTCGATCTGCGCGCACGCGCACGCGCGGGGGGGGGGCGGGGTGTGGAAGGAAGGGTGCGTGTGAGTGCGCGCAGGCGCGCGCATGTGTGTGCAGGTGCGTGCCCTCGTCCAGGTAGGTGGCCCATGTGTGGGCACCGCATTCACCTGGGGCACAAAGGCAGGGGGGGCAGGGGGCCTCTGCCTCTGTGTGTGTGCGGGCGGGCGGGTGGTTTCCCTATCTAGAGCCTATGCTGGCCTTACGTCGCCTTCGACGACCGCCTTCGACCTGTGCATGCGGGAAAGTGGTGGTGGGGAGCAGCTGCGCCTCTGGCCCACTTATCCCTTGATGAGCTCCACCCTTACCACACTCTGCACCCTTACCTGCCTCTTGCGCACACATCACTCCTGGAGCAAAGCTGCGCGTTACCTTGCCGTCTGCACACATTCGCGGGTCAGGCCAGGAAAGCCGAGCCACGGACGGCCACATGCGCGCAAGCGTGCTTGCATGCAAGCACATGCCAGCATGCGAACGCGAGGAAGGCAGCAATGATTTGCGAGCACGCGCGGTCGCGCGTGCACACACACACACACACACACACACACACACGCACACACACACACGCGCGCGCGCACGCGTGCGTCCTAGGGCGCCCATACACGTTACGCATATACACATATTCGCACATGGACGCGTGCGCGTCTGATTGGGCAGGAGCTTCAGCACACGCGCACCATGTGCAGGTCAATGGGCTTCAGCACACGCGCACCATGTGCAGGTCAATGGGCTCGTCCGGCTTCCGGATGTGCAGCACTGCGTCAGTGACGATGTCTGTCAAGCGGTCCGCCATCTTCTCGTTGAGCTGCAGAGGGTGAGCCATGCAGGCGGGAGGGTGTGCTCGCCACAACAGGAGGGTGTGCGAAAATCATGCTAGACGCACGCAGCACATGGACAGCCCAGCGTGCACCACTGGTGCCCTGAATGCATGAGAGCCCTGAGCAACAATGTGCAGGCATCACCCTTCCAACCCTTCAAATGCGCGCGCTCACCTTTGTTCTCAAGCTCGTGCGGGCAACCATGCGCAGCGTCTCCCTGTCGGTGGTGTTGACCGGCTGCTTCATCTTGTCCAGGAACGCGATGACCGCGGCCTTGGCCACATCCAGGCCCTGCAAGAGGCGGTATCACACCACCAGGCTGACTGGCTGCATGCGCCTTGAGAGGAGGAGGGTCATCACAGGGAACGGGATGGAGGGCAGCACCCCAGGCTGTCTTAAAGGGAGGGAGAGCGTGAGGGACAGGATTGAGGGCAGCACCCGTGATTGCCTTTACGGGCAGCACGAGGGACAGCAGGAGGACAGGATGGAGGGCAGCACCTCACGGATGGAGGGAGGGATGGAAGGTAAGGGTCCCAATCATTGTGGACAGGTGCGTCTCAAAGGGGGAGGAGCATTTCCAAAAAGTCTAAAGGGGCTTGCATGCCCATGGCTGCAGGCATGTCAGTTCTGCTGCAGCGTCCCATGCGCTGCCAAGCTGTCCCTCGAGCCTCTGCGGATGTAGCTCCGCAACGCATGGGGAATCTACCAGGCAGGGGGCCTCCAACCTTCAGCATAAGCATTGGCAAGCAGCCTTCCCCAATGATACGACCATGCGCTTCATGCCAATGTCAGGGAAAAAGGCAATCATGAGCAAAGCCTGAATGCAGATGTTGCTGCGCTCCTGTTGTGCAGTGACAAAATTATGTATACAATGTATGTATACAAGAGTCACGCTTCTTGTCATTATGCTCACAGGACATGCTTACTCTCGGCGTCAACATGCATGACATGACTAGCCACAGGGAAGGCCTTGTTTGCATCCTTACACGCATGTAAACACAGTTGTGGCAGGCCTAAACTTGTGCAATCATGCATTAACAAGGGTCTCATCAAACCTAAGAACACCCAAGCAGCTGAACAAGGCAAGAGCTCGAGTGCGCCTGCCCTGGAGCTGTCAGCTGCTATGCCCGGGCAGCCCATGCCCCTTCCTTCCTTGTAGAACACTAAAGCTGTTACACAAATGTTGCTGCAAACTTGCGCATGCAGCTCACTCACGTCTACGAGCACACGAGGGTGGGTGCCCTCTGCTAAGTAGCGCTCCGCGGCCTTCATGAGCTCGCCGATCATGAGCACCATGCTGGTCGTTCCATCACCCGTGACATCATCCTGGGCCACTGCCGTTCGCGCGATCATAACTGCCGTGGGATTCTGGATCTGCATCTCGCGCAGCAGCACGTTCCCGTCCTTGGTCAGCTTGATGGAACCCGCGCCATCCACCAGCATCTTAATGGTGCCCTTGGGCCCCAGGTTGGTCTTCATGACATCGTGGAGCCCCTTGGCTGCATTGATGTTCATGAACAGCGCCGCAGCGCGGCCCACTGCGCGAAGGAAGGAGGTAGGACAAGTTAGGGACAGGTGCTGACATTTGTCTGTCAGCAGCTCCATGCTGAAGCCCTGCCAGCTTGCACATCTCGCTGCATGCACCAAACTTAGTTGCAGCTGCACGTCCTGCTTCTCCCTTGCACGCTGGCGAGGGCCTGCAACTCAAAACGCTTCACTTGCTTTGTTCCGCATTTGCGTTCAGCTGCTTCACGGCAGACATCCTGGATCCTCCTCAGTGTGAACCCTCAGCAACAGTGGGCTGTAATGGGGGGAGTGAGCGCCGGGGCCGGGGCCGTGGTGTGTATGCAACCCCTGAACAGATATACCTCAGATCAGATTTCTTTGAACAACCGATAAAGATTGATTGATGAAATTAAAATTCTTTTCTTTTAAATGATTCAAATGTGACCAGCAATGAGTGGCATGCTCTTCAACAGCTTGCAGAGGGCCAGCAGCCAGTCCAGGCCCCTAATTTCCCTTCTCAATCTGAGCAGCTGCCTTTCATGCAACGTCTTGAACTGCATGACAGGCACAGCCAGTGTCCATGTACCAAAATTGCATCAAAATGGAAGAGCTGCACACGCCTCAGCGAGTCCCTGGTGGCCAGCAGCATTCCTCAGCACTTCCAGCACAGGGGAGCAGCACAAGCGTGTCCCTAGACGCTCACTGGATGATGTCGTGAGCTCCCATCGGAAGGATGCGCTCTGGCGGGCTTTGGAGGTGCGCTGGCCGACATCGACTTGATGCCTTGTGAGACAGTAAAGTGACCTATTTACTGGGAGTGAGTTGGTTGGTAGTTGGTGCTGGATCTGCCTGCTGGTCTTGCCTAATGCTCAAGCCTGGACGCAAACGCACACTGCTCAAAGGTGCCACAGACATCTGAACTCACCGGCGCGTGCTTAGTGCCTATTGGATGCTCATCACATCCACACATCTTGCATTGCACACTTTACCAGCCTTGGTAGAGGTGGTCATCCCAGCGCTGTGAGTACTCCTGCCCTGCTGCCTGCTGCAGGTAGCAGAGATCTTGCCAGGCGGAAAAGTCGCGACCAAGCGCACCGTGAGTGGTACCCTGAACCCTCCTCTTTACCCTCCAGTGTTTGTGCGCCTACTCTGTGTGATCTGCCTGAGCCGAGACAGTGCCTTCGGAGGCTGGCCCATGCTCTCTGCCGACTGCGGAACCCAGCCGCTGCTTGCATGCTGGGCGGCTTCACCAGCCTTCTGCCTATTCGATGCTTCTGTGTCCGCCACATCTCCAAGCGCAGATTCACACCCTCTATAGAGGGACGCCCACAATGCCCGAAGTCTACACATTTGCACCCCAATCAGCGTCTTGCCGGAAACCTTAAGGATGATCTTATCCCTATGCTCCTAACTGCAGGTGAGCGTCGCGGACCTTGGCATACCGCCAAGAGATGCCGGTGGGTTGATCGTTTGATACAGTGCCCCACCCTTTCTTTCCTCTATCATCTTCATGCAGTTCGTCAGATCTGAAAGTTTAAATGTGAATAGGGCATTATATTTCTTCCCCTGTGCGCTGTTATTGTGACACTTCAGAACTGGATGTTGTATCAATTTTGGCATGTGGATGCTGCATGGGACAGGGAGTCAGCTGGAGATTCGGTTGCAGCAGGGTGCTTGGTTACAAGGATGGTGCTCCATCTCAAAGCTACCCGTGCATGCTGTACAGCCTTGATCCTCTCAGATTTTTTGACCCGGGTCGAGGTGCAGAGGATGCCCTCACTCTCCTCTCCGGAATTGTGCTTTTAGGCCTATTCGCATCGGACAACAGCCATGCTACAAACCAGAGGGCAGCAATCATGGTGAGCCATGTGTTAAAGGAGCTAGCTGTGAGCGCTTCGAGCTGCATCACCATGGCGAGCGGGGAGGTTTTGCCATGAGAATGACGAGCTGGCTTAGGCCATGAGGCATGGCTGCCTGTTGTTGGATGTTGCCAAAAAGCTTGTTCTGCCCATTTGGGGACTTGTTTTGTGTTTGATCTCAGATCAGGGCCTTTCACGGACCAAAGTATGTGACCGGGCAGGCCCCAGATCCACAATTATGGCGTGCATGGGGTGTGGCCTGCCCTTCACTGCAGTGTTCACAGGATGGGGGCTGCATGGGTGTCTTCCTGGGAGAATTGAACTAGGCCATAATGGGTGTTCCTTTCCCCAAACATGTTATGGGGCTCAACTGATGCACCTTTTGAATTATTTTTTGTCTTCTTCTGTACAGCAATTTCTAGCTAAAAATGAGGCAAATAATGCCCTAGGTCAGACACGAAGGGCTGAAAGCTGTCGGAGGCTGTATATCTCACATGCAAACAAGGCTCAAGGAACAACGGCAGGTGGCAGTTTTGCACCGAAAAATGCTCTGTTGTGGACCCCATTGTAGCCTATGTTTGACAGAAAAAAACCTGGGTCCGGGAGGGTCCGGTATTGTCATCCACCACCCCAGCGACCGTGTTAACCCAAGGTCCATGACCCCAAAACACACCTCCCCAACCACTGCACCCTTTCATCCAAATCTTCTTAGAGTGTTTTTACGACAAAGAAATGAATGACATACTGTGTGGCTGCGAGTCTCATACCGACATGATGCGGTTTCTACCAGGGTTTTTACTAGCGATTGTCAGACTGCAAACAAGTATACCTTTGTTGGAAGTATCATTAGAAGTTGCATGTTTCAAATAATGTGCTGAATATCTTGGGACTTGCAACTGAACCTGTGCTGAACATCTTGAGGCTTGCAACTGAACCTGTGCCGAAAACCTTGCAACTGAACCTGTGCTGAAAATCTTGCAACTGAACCCGTGCTGAATATCTTGGGACTTGCAAGTGAACCTGTGCTGAATATCTTGGGACTTGCAACTGAACCCAACTGCCCCAATGTGTGCCCAGATTTTAAGACACTAGCGCACACATATTCCTGGTGTGCACAGGCTCATACCATAGGGCTGCACGGGTTTGTGTCCGCCACACAGGCTGTTGAGCTGATGCATGGGGTCTGAAATGGAAGCAGAGCAGGAGAAGGCATGGTGTCAGGAGGCCTAGCTTAAAGCATTCAGGAATACCAGCAGCAGAATACAAATTGATTTTTGATCTTGATTGGCAAAGCATGATCTGCTTATGCCGTGATTTTAGTGGGGATTGTGATGGGGGGCATGGGGGGCGGCGGCAGCAGCATGGGTCATAACGCCGTGCATGTCACAAGACTGAAGTTCTTTCTCCAGTTATCTCAACTGGCTCTTACCTGTGCAAACAGTTTTTGCTGCTGTTGCTAGTTGTGCGTGGCTTGGCAACTTTTTCGCTTGCCTGATAGCAGAATTATGATGGTGCCGACCATTACATTGCTTTCTTTCATGCACATCTAGGTGCGCAATGACAAGATCTTGTTTAAAACCGAGGCCGTGCGGGCTGTGATATCAGACTCCCGAGCCATGCTCATCCAGGACAAGGCAGGCAAGGTGGGTGCTGCGTGCGCACGTCACACGGTCACTGTGCATGCGAGTTCATCATCATGGGCTAAGGGAGGTCTTTGTGCATGCGCGTTTATGGTCCTGGGTTGAAATTGGCCAAGGCAGGCAAGTCAGGTCCTGAGCAGTCACTGGACGAGGGGTCTTGCTGCTCCAGATCTCTCCAAGTCCAGGACATCACAAGCTTGTACAGAATCACACGTTGTACGTGTGTGTGTGTGTCTGTGCGTAGTTGCGCTTGTGTTTGAGGGGTGTGTGTATGCGTGTGTGAGAGGGGGGGCGGGGGGGGCGTGCATGTAAGATGTACCACACAGCACACAATGGCATTTCCTGTGTCCCTCATCATTGTTTCTTTGTAGCAGTCCAGATCTGTATGATGTAAATTCGTTCAATGTGCAATGTCATGGTGCCCATCCTGGGCTGGTCTGTGGTGGTTCACAGTGCCAAGCCTCGAGTCGCCTCTTTTGCTCACCATCCAAAACTGTATGTAATGGGTAGAGCTCTTTGGAACGAGGCCATGGTGCTCGTCCATGAATTGCTGCAAAGGGTAATAATGAGGGGAAGTGGAATAAAAATACACACAGTATGTACATGTACAGGAATGTACGCGCTAAAGCTGCCCATATTGTGGCGTACCATGTGCTGAAATTGTGTTTGCGCCAATATAAATGACAGACACAAACGTGTACATGGAGTGTCTAAAATCTTCGCGTGCGCTTTCCCACAACCTCAATGATGAATGCCAGCTGTGGGTTGCCCCTTGGCTGCAGAGCTTTGACACAACCTTGAAAATTGTGCAGCTGTGGGTTGCCCCTTGGCTGCAGAGCTTTGACACAACCTTGAAAATTGTACAAGAAGCCATTGACGGCGAGGAGGAGGACATGGTGCCATTTGAGTTGAATGTGCTGGAGGTGAGGACATGCATGCTGCCCTGTGAGCTGAATGTGATGGAAGTGAGGACATGCATGGTGCCTTTTGAGCTGAATGTGCTGGAGGTGAGGACATGCATGTTGCCCTATGAGCTGAATGTGATGGAGGTGAGGATGTGCGTTGTGCGCTTAAAGCTGCATGCGCTGGCAGCGAGAGGTGTGAGAGCAACTGCTGCTGGTCTTTTTCCACGCCCCCTGGGCCTCCGGGTATGGAAGACGGTACCAGACACTGATCAACAGCAGGCAAGCAGTCAAAATGATGGACATTGATCAGCAGCAGGCACTGATCAGCAGCATGCCCTGATCAGCAGCAGGCACTGATCAGCGGCAGGCAAAGCATTCATAATGATGGAGACCCTGGTGGAATGAGGATTGTGGTGCCTGCCCAGAAGGCCGCCTTTCACGCACGCTGCCTCCCTGGCAGGCTGCCTCAAAAATGTGCTCCTTCACGTGCACGCTGCCTCACGTGCGTGCTGCCTCAAAGCCTGCCCCAAAAGCAAGTGCGGCATGTGATATGCCGTCTCGTGCACTGACTGCCTCACATGCGTGCTGCCTTGCAAGCGTAGATCGTCCTTGTGAGTTTGAGGTGAGCAGTGAATCACTTTGCCAGTGATGCCAGTGAACAGTTGTCAAAATGGGTGCGCATTGAACCTGTGTAGGGTCAGGAATGTTGGCCAAGGAGAAATCCCATGTAGGGGGCGCAGGGGCAGAGACGCACCCTGGTCCATTTTTGATACACCGGGTATCTAACTTTTACCCAAATTCGCAAATTTGTACATGTCGTCCAGAATATATGCTTTCTGTCCGTATGTAGAAACGTGTGTATGGATCGCCAAAGCTTGTAGAGGAGCAATCAACTAGGGATTCAAGACACAGCATTAAAAATGCCAGGATTGGAAGGCTCTTGACTATCCTTCTCCTGAGGAATTCTCCCCTTTATCCTTTGATGTTCGATGATATTACACACAGACCCCCATAAAACGTAAGCTTAGCATCGCATGAACCTCAAATGACTGCTTGCAGGCCTTGCTCTTCCTGACAAGCTCTTATTTTGATGTCAGGATAGGTCACCTGAACTTCATGTGAGTCTGCTGTGCACTGCCGTCCCTGATCCATGGCCGCACAGGGTTTTGGCTGCATGGTCTCACTTTATGTGCATGATAGGGATCTGTGCAGGCACAGGGAAGCCAGTCCATAGATGATCTGTCCATGGATGACCAGGCCTCGTGTTGGCTTAGATGCATGCGTCTTGAATTGGAGCATGGAGTTCACAGCACAAAAACACTCATATTGCATGTCAGCTCAAGCCACAGTATGCAAATCAAAATAGAAGGGGGACGACGAAGAGAGTGTGTATGTGTATTGCAACAGCATGCTACAACCTTGAAGCTTCACCGAGCTTCTTCTTGAGCTTGCTGAGCCACTTATGTTTACTGACAGTCTGCCTTTTTGCGGGCCGGTTGGGGGGTGTCATGATGCCATGTGCTCATCACTTCTTCACACACATGCATTATTGTATGTATGTGTGTATCTACGTGCTCGATAACAATCAAAACATATTTTTAAGTGCTGTATGCCTCCAGAATAATCAAGACACTTGGTTGAGTGCTGACCTGCTGTAAGTGAGCTGTGCTGTGCTCTGATTTATGCAGGTATGATGGTGTGGTGACTGACATGAGGGAAAGCAGTGAACCTTTTTCAGCAGGTGTGTATAAGCATCCCTGAGCTACATAAGTTGCCGAGTATGCCTTGTTGCCTTGAGCTTGTTGCATCCCTTGTGTACAACGCCCTGCTTTTAATTCCATGCAAGATTGCAACAGGAATGGCTTGGCAGCGACTTAGTCATGCGGGATGGAGGGAACGCAAGCATGAAATCTCAATCCCAAGTTGACTGGTATTTCTTTTAAAGTGTAGGATTAGCACCCTCTGATTCGTTGAACACGTGCACATTCTTGCTTTGTCTCAAAAGTGGTGTGGCCGGTGATGGTGCATGCTCTGTATAGCATCACGTGCTAGTCTCTAGACCCGCAAAGAGCTTCAATTGGATTGCTTGTTTACTTTTTTGGGCCCTTTCCAGGCCATTGGTGAAGGGTGCTTATAGGAAACGATCAGTCACCCAGATGCGTTGCCTTTCTCACTTTTGTGAGAATATGGTGCTGTGCACAGCCGCCAATGGTTCGCCCAAGGACAAGATCTATTAACTGCTTGAAGTGCTGTTGTGTGCAAATGCTCTGCTTGCAGTGGCTTCCGAGGCCATGGTCCAACAGCTGACCCCACTGGACAAAGCCATCACAAGTGCGCACCTGATGCGTGTGTGTGTGTGTTTTTGTGTGTGCGTATGTGTCACAGTGCACATTCTTTGTGTGTTTGTGTGCATGTATGTCACAACGTGTGAGCGTGTGTGTGCATTTCATAAATGTCAAGGTACATTTGTGTGTGCGTATATGTGTGGGCATTAGTGCACGCATATGGGCGATACCTGTCATGCGAGGGTGGCCATGTGTGAATGTGTGCTGTTGCATGGGTATGCGTGCCTGACTTGGCTCTCCTGCTTGTTGTCTGAGTGCCCTGCTTGTTGTCTGAGTGCCCTGCTTGTTGTCTGAGTGCCCTGCTTGTTGTCTGAGTGCCTTGCTGTCTGAGTGCCTTGTTGTCTGAGTGCCTTGTTGTCTGAGTGCCCTGCTTGTTGTCTGAGTGCCCTGCTTGTTGTCTGAGTGCCTTGTTGTCTGAGTGCCCTGCTTGTTGTCTGGGTGCCCGTGTGCTGGCCTCCTGATGCAAGTGGTCATGTACCCCGTTCTCTCCAAGAGCTCCTGCTACTTTTTACGTGGAAGCAACTGGATGGCATGATGGCACCATTATGGCTCCCATCATTTCTTTAAGCGCCTTCATGGCTCCTACTGTTTCTCCGAGTGTGCTCTTGGCTCCCATCATTTCTTGGGGATGCTTGCCCATGTTGGCTGTTTGGATACCTGAGTCTCACTCTGCAGCAGAGCCTCCAAGCCCATCGATGCTCCCATCCAGCCTATGGTTCATCTTTGTGCGGTGCCGATGCCTCCTCAGCTCTCAGCACCGCCAACATTTTTTCTGCCGCCATGGATGCAGTGCTTCCGTGCATGCGCTGCTGTCCTGCATGAGCTCAAATGCTCAGTACACCATGCCGCCGGTGCGCACGCTGATCTGGATGCGTGCTCAACCAGCGCCCATGTTCCCGACTGTCCAGCTCTACCAGGCTCCAAGCGCATTAGCACCGTCCCACAAGGCAACAGTGCTTGTCAAGAAAAGCATCAGTACCCCCAACAAGGCATCAGCACATTGTCCATATCCGCTTTTCACCCATGCCTGCGCCTCAGCTTGAGCCCATGCGCCGCAACAAGAGCGCCACAATTTTAGTGCATGCGCTGCAATTTGAGCTACGACTTGAGTGCATGCGCTACGACTTGAGTGCCACGACTTGAGCACCACGACTTGAGCGCATCGCCACAAATTGTGCGCATGCGCCATGAATTGAGCGCATGCGCCTGCACATCCTTCTTGGACCTCTGATCAAGCAGCGCCTGGGTCGTACCGGCTCTGAAACCAGCCCCAGTGCCAACAATCAAGCTGGTGCAGGTCTGGGCTGGCGCACATCCAGATCATCTTTGGACCACCATTTTGCAAGCCTCAATGCGCAAAGCACCCTATTCTCCATCGTTTGTGTGTATGCTTACTTCTTGACCTCAGTGTCTGCGCGCATACCCTTTTGCTCGCGCATGCTTGCTGGTTATGTTGCAGCTGTGCGCAATGACGCACGCGAGACGCGGGAGGCCATCTCCGAAATACTCAATGATGAGGACACCCTGCAATCCTTGTGCCTGAGTCAGGTGTGTGATGGGGCTCTGCGCTGCTTACGCACGTGAATTGAGCTTTGGTTCCAAGGTCAAGGCCATGCACGCGCCATGTGCCCCGACCATCGAAACCAAGAGCAGTGATGGTACAACCACAGGACACAGCACGCCAAGTGCAGCCCTTGTAGCGTCTTGGATGGCCGCGTGGTGTGCCCCTGTACTACGTACCGGCATGCAAAGTGCATCCCTTGTAGCGTCTTGGATGGCCGCGTGGTGTGCCTCTGTACTACGTACCGGCATGCAAAGTGCAGCCCTTGAGGTGCGTAGGTTGGCCGCGTGGTGTGCCCCTGTACTACGTACCGGCATGCAAAGTGCAGCCCTTGAGGTGCGTAGGTTGGCCGCGTGGTGTGCCCCTGTACTACGTACCAGCATGCAAAGTGCAGCCCTTGTAGCGCATAGGTTGGCCGCGTGGTGCGCCTCTGTACTACATGCCGGCATGCAAAGTGCAGCCCTTGAGGTGCATAGGTTGGCCCTGTGGTGCGCCTCTGTACTACATGCCAGCATGCAATGTGCAGCACTCGAGGTGCATAGGTTGGGTGCTCTGTGGAAAAGATGCGCATCCAAACTCCTCACCAGTGTGCAATGTGCAGCCCTTGTTTTGCCCTTGCCAGGTGTGCATTGTGCAGCCCTCAGTTTGCCCTTACCAGGTGTGCATTGTGCAGTCCGCTGCACACCGCATGCCACTCATGCCGCTTGACCCACGCCACCCGCACCCCACCATTTGGTGCAGGCAAGTTGCCCCCAGCAAGGCATCCGTACACAAACAAAGCACATGCTCTCTGCACAGCATGGCCTGCGGGGGGGGGGCAGAAGGGTGCGGTCTGAAGCGTGCCTGTGATGTGGCACCACAGCCGTGCCCTGCGGTTTGAAGGGTGCCTGTACTTTGGCACCACAGCCGTGCCCTGTGGTTCGAAGGGTGCCTGTGATGTGGCACCAAAACCGTGCCCTGCTGCCCCTCCCTAGCTGAACTAGTACTTCTATGTTAGGGTGAATCACCAGCCTGGCCGTAAGGCTGACTGGTTTGCGGCTGGACATTGCCAGCCAAAAAGTAATCCATGACGTCTGAGATGATGTAGCTAAGTCGGTTGTGCCGCTGGGAGAGGAAATCAAAGACACAGTCTGACTAGGCAAGGCATGTAAAATATAGGCTCTCTAAAGAAAAAAGAATGGCAAAGGGAGAATAATGAACGGATGTTTGTTCCTGAGAGAGCACACAAACATCTCTTGACAGTGAAAAAGAATAAAGCACCTCATTTTTCACAGCAATACAAGAGCACTTCTCACAATGTCCATTTGCACCAACGCCAAAGGGGCTAGCTGAGCAAGCAACCCCAGCCTTCCTCCCTAGCGCTCCACTCCAAAGCTGCTCGAATGCTGCCTCCTTGCTGCCCCTCCCTCGCTGCACTTCCACACCCCCATCGCCCTCCCCTCCTGTGCTCTACCCCCCAAACTGCTATTTCAGCCACCCACACCTGCTGCCCCTCCTTGCACCTCCTGGCAGATACGAGCCGCCAGCGCTCACGTGCCCCGCTCGCCGCCATCCAGCCACGCCTCCCACGTCTCGTCCCATGGTGCAGCCCCCCCATCCCAGCACAGCGGGTGCAGCATTGAGGACGACTTGCGCCCCGGGCAGGACGCACACGCGCTGCCTTGGTCCCCCGCGTGCCATCCAAAGTACGCGCGATTCTGCCAGCAGGAGCTCAAGCCGGTGGGTGCGTGGGGATGGGCTTGACGCAGTCAGAGGCGTTGCCGCCAGGAGCTCTGGCTGAGGGCAGTTTGAGCTCCGGCTCATGGCAGTAGGATTTCCGGCTCAAGGCAGAAAGAGTTCAAGCTCAAGGCAGAAACAGCTCCGTCTCAAGGCAGAAGGAGTTCCAGCTTTGAGTAGAAAGAGCTCTGGCTCACGGTAGTAAGAGTGTCTGCTCTAGGCAAAGAGCTCTGGCTCATGGCAGTAAGAAGCTCTGCTACCAGGAGTTCAATCAATCCAACCAATGAGAAGCTTGCAGCAGCTCATATCAATGTGAGGCTCTGCACCCACACGTCCTGCTGAAGTGCATGCACACGCTCGCTCAAGCACATACATAAACACACGTGCACACATATGCTCACACGCTTGCACCTGTACTGACACATCTGTGGGTACTGACACATCTATGGATTGTGACACATCTGTGGATACTTGCACATCTGTAGATTGGCACCTGTACTGGCAATCTGTGGATTGGCACCTGTACTGACACATCGGTGGATACTGACACATCTGTGGATTTGCACCTGTACTGACACATCTGTGGATACTGACACATCTGTGGATTTGCACCTGTACTGACACATCTGTGGATACTTACAAATCTGTGGATTGGCACCTGTACTGACACATCTGTGGATACTGACACATCTGTGGATTTGCACCTGTACTGGCACATCTGTGGATTTGCACCTGCACTGACACATCTGCGGACAGGCACCCCCAGAGGAGAGTGACCTGGAGCAGCTGCGCAGGATGCTGGCCACGTACGAGCGGGAGATGAATTCGGTGATGGGGCAGCTGGAGGAAATGCGAGAGAACCTGGACGGCACCAGGTGGGGGGGAAGGCAGTTGTTGATGGTGGGGCAGCTGGAGGCAATGCGAGAGAACCTGGATGGCACCAGGTGGGGGGAAGGCAGTTGTTGGTGGTGGGGCAGCTGGAGGCGATGCGAGAGAGCCTGGACGGCGCCAGGTGGGGGGGAAGGCAGTTGTTGGTGGTGGGGCAGCTGGAGGCAATGCGAGAGAACCTGGACAGCACCAGGTGGAGGCGACGCGCAAGAAACTGGACGGCACTTGTTGTTGGGGGGGGGTTTAAGGAGGGAAACAGATGGGCATGAGTGCATAACTGGCGAGGGGATTGAATGGCTTGCAGATCAGCTCCCTATCAGACGAGATGAACCAACTGCCTGGGCCCAATGCCCAAAGCCAGGCCCAGTGCCATCTTTTCCTGACCCTTGATCAAACAGCTCATTGTTTTGGGGGCTAACCAGGCGCTGCTGTCCGGATCTCGGACAAGAAGACTCAAAATGGGGATGGGCCTGTCTTGCCCTATTGGACCTGGGACAGCATAGAGCTTTCAGGCTTGATGGATGGCGCACGATGCGTGGCTGCACAGGGAGGCTTGCGGCATGCGGATGGATGCCGCCAGGAACGAGATCATCTTGATCAACCTGAAGATGACGCTGGCCTCTTTATGCCTCATGGTCTGCGTGGTAAGGATGGCCTCCCTTTGCCTCATGGTCTGCGTGGTAAGGATGGCCTCCCTGTGCCTCATGGTCTCTGCGTGGTAAGGATGGCCTCCCTGTGCCTCATGGCCTCTGCGTGGTAAGGATGGACTCCCTTTGCCTCATGGTCTGCGTAGTAAGGATGGCCTCCCTGTGCCTCATGGCCTCTGCGTGGTAAGGATGGACTCCCTGTGCCTCATGGTCTGCGTAGTAAGGATGGACTCCCTGTGCCTCATGGCCTCTGCGTGGTAAGGATGGCCTCCCTGTGCCTCATGGCCTCTGCGTGGTAAGGATGGCCTTTCTTTGCCTCATGGTCTGCGTAGTAAGGATGGCCTCCCTGTGCCTCATGGCCTCTGCGTGGTAAGGATGGACTCCCTGTGCCTCATGGCCTGCGTGGTAAGGATGGCGACCTTGTAAGGATGGCAACCGTGTGGTGGCAGCTGCACCATGCCTCCATCTGTGGCTCACAATAGGTTGTAAGGATGGCAACCTTGCACCTCACTGTGCGCGTGCGCTGGGCCTGCCTTGCTACGGAGTCTGATTTGTGGCGCAGTCCCCACTGTGCTGCGTACTTGCCCAAAAATGCGCTGCCTGGTGAGCTTGCGCAAGCGCTGGCCCACACTTGAGCTGGCATCTGCAGGCCTACCCGCAAAAGAATGCCACAAGTAGGCAAGCGCACAGAGGTGGCTGGACTCCACTTGAGCTGGTGCTCGCAAGGCTCTGCCTGCAAGTAGCCGACAAGAGCAAGGCTCTGCATGCAAAAATCTCGCAAGAGCGAGGCTTGAACATGCAGCGGCCAACCCGCTGGTAACCCTAACCATCGGCACATGCTCACAGCACAGTGCCGTGCTAGCCCAGAAGCGTCCTGGCCAGTGTGTGTAGGCCGAAAACGCAGGGCACTTGCCTCTGTTTCTTTGAGCCTTCCCCTTTGTCCATCCTTGAGCTGAAGCACAGGCCCCTGTCCACCCTACAGCCGTCCCCTTTGTCCACCCTTCAGCCGAGGCACAGGCCCCTGTCCTGTATGCGTGGTTTGCTCACTTGCATGTGCAGCCCTGCCACTGCTCCTTGGTCTTGCACGCAGATCATGCCAACCATGCTGGGCATGAACATCAGCCACAGCCTGCCAGACCAGCCATGGGTCTTCTACAGTATATGCGGGGCCAGCGTCATGGGTGAGTGCAGGCCCAGCGCTGTTGGGGCTCCGCGCGTCCTTTAGGTGTGCCAGGCGTCTCTTCCGCGGCAGTGTGCGGGATCAGCGTCCTTAGTGCGCTTCCATACGCTTTATGGTGAATCATCATTGATGATCCCCCGTACATCGTATCCATCATACAATGTACGATGATCCCCCACATAACGTATCCACCTTATGATACTTAATGATCCCCTGTGTGCTGTGTTCACCATTGTGATACATAACGATACCCCATATGCTGTGTCCACCTTATGATACATAACGAACCCCCATATGCTGTGTTCATTGTAATACATAATGATCCCCCGTATGCTGTGTTCACCATTGTGATACATAATGATCCCCCGTATGCTGTGTTCACCATTGTGATACATAATGATCCCCCGTATGCTGTGTTCACCATTGTGATACATAATGATCCACCGTATGCTGTGTTCACCATTGTTATACATAATGATCCACCGTGTGCTGTGTTCACCATTGTGATACATAACGATACCCCATATGCTGTGTCCAATTTATGATACATAACGAACCCCCATATGCTGTGTTCATTGTAATACATGATGATCCCCCGTATGCTGTGTTCATCATTGTAATACATAATGATCCCCCATGTGCTGTGTTCACCATTGTGATACATGATGATCCCCAACATGCTGTATCCATCTGGTGGTACGAGATGGTCCCCCACACATCCACGCAGTGGGCCTCACAGTGCTTCAAGCGTCTCCCCCCCCTTGCACATGCATGTGCACGCACACATACGCACATGCACACACGCATGCATGCATGCACACGTGCACGCACACAGTGGCCGCGTTGTGCTACCCCCTGGCGTCCTTCCTGTTCCAGCGGTCCTGGCGATCCAGGAGCGCGAGCGACGTGGCGCGCTTCACGTCACTGCGGCTCTTCCTGATGCAGCACCTGGGTGGGTTGCTGAGGCAGAGCAATAGGCTGGGTTGCTGAGGCACAGCTGTAGGGTGGATTGCTGAGGCCTAGCAATAGGGTGGGTTGCCGAGGCCTAGCAATAGGGTGGGTTGCTGAGGCAGAGCAATAGGGTGGGTTGCTGAGGCAGAACAATAGGGTGGGTTGCTGAGGCAGAGCAATAAGGTGGGTTGCTGAGGCAGAGCAATAGGGTGGATTGCTGGTGTGCCCCTTGTGAGGGGGGCGCACGTAAGTGTGTCACAAAAGCATAAAGCGCATGCTCATTTCCTGATGTGTCACCCATAGATGCACCCAGCTTGCGCTTGCTAATCCATTACCCACACACGTACCCAGCTTGCGCTTGCCTGATGCAGTAGCCACAGATGCACGCAGCTTGCGTTCCCTAATGCGTCACCCACAGATGCACCAGGCTTGCATTTTCTGATGCTGATGCTGATGCTGATGCTGCTGCTGCTGATGATGATACGCTCTTGGGCAGGCCTTGAGGTTTTAGGGTTAAGGGCTTAGGGTTAGCTCTTTTGGGTGGACCATATTTAGGCCCACACATATCTGGGTGTGCTCATGCCCTCTCATGCACAACAAGAAGTGTATCTCCGTACAGGGTCTGCAAGAGGTAAATCTCCATAGCCCCAAGCGATCCAAAACCTTGGAACCAAAGCTTGGCACTGTCATTGCGCATTTACCTAGACGGTGCACGTGCTTGAGGTTGAGCTGTTGCGTCGTCCTCCCTGGTGCAATAAGGTACGCATTTGATGAGCATGGCAGTCAGTTGTGCTACGGTGTGGCGGCCACTACTTATGCTCGGAGGTGCAGCCCGCTCACACAGGTGCGGCATACATGCCTGCTCTGTCTTTGCAGATGATCTGGACGAGATCCGCGCATCCTTGGACAGCATTAGGGGCCAGGTATGTGGCGTGGGATGGCGTGCGCCGGGGGACCTTCGTGCGGTGGGACCATGTGTGTTGTGAGACCATGTGTGTTTTGGGACCATGTGTGTTGTGGGACCATGTGTGTTGTGAGACCATGTGTGTTGTGAGACCATGTGTGTTGTGGGACCATGTGTGTTGTGAGACCATGTGTGTTGTGAGACCATGTGTGTTGTGGGACCATGTGTGTTGTGAGACCATGTGTGTTGTGGGACCATGTGTGTTGTGAGACCATGTGTGTTGTATTCATGGCAGGAGGGCAATTTTTGATGGATCAGGCTTGGACATGGAATAGCAGGCAATGAAATTAATTTGGCGCTGACATCGTTGAACAGTGTCTGCACGGTCAATCATGCAATCTTATGGTTGATCTGACCCCAAGACGGTAAGACCTGTTGCACAAACGTGCATTCTGTAGCTGGCCCAGTGCTTAAGCAGCTGGTCAGGTGATAGCTTGTCAGGTGATGAAATGGCTTGCTTTTGTGGGGTTAGCGCCGTGGGATCACTGCAGGTCTGGGCTGCAAGTCCTGTGGAAAGGGAAGAGAGAAACCCAAAGGAAAAACGTGTGGAATTAGAGCTGTGGGAAGAGAAAAAGAAATTGTAAAAATCAAAATTACCCTTGTATCAGAAAGCTGTTTGCGCTTTCTTTGTATTGCCACCCCAGCTGTGGAAAAAGCAGCTGCTGCTGCACGGAGCTCATCAGAGGGCGCCAGCAAGGGGCATGCCTCTTGCACCACCTGGGGGGTGCTGTTCCTGTGTGCTCAATCAGCATCTCTGGAGGCTTGAAGGCATGGCCTGCGGTTGCATGAAGGCATGAAGGCATGGCCTGCGGCTGCATGAAAGCATGAAGGCATATGGCCTGCGGTTGCATGAAGGCACGCAGGCATATGGCCTGTGGCTGCATGAAGGCATGCAGGCCTATGGCCTGTGGCTGCATGAAGGCATGCAGGCATATGGCCTGTGGCTGCATGAAGGCATGCAGGCATATGACCTGTGGTTGCATGAAGGCATGCAGGCATATGGCCTGTGGCTGCATGAAGGCATGCAGGCATATGGCCTGTGGTTGCATAAAGGCATGTAGGCATATGGCCTGTGTTTGCATGAAGGCATGCAGGCATATGGCCTGTGGTTGCATGAAGGCATGGCCTGCGGCTGCATGAAGGCACACAGGCACATGGCCTGTGGCTGCATGAAGGCACACAGGCACATGGCCTGTGGCTGCATGAAGGCACGCAGGCATATGGCCTGTGGCTGCATGGAGGCAGGCAGGCATATGGCCTGTGGCTGCATGAAGGCATGCAGGCATATGGCCTGTGGCTGCATGAAGGCATGCAGGCATATGGCCTGTGGTTGCATGAAGGCACGCAGGCATATGGCCTGTGGTTGCATGAAGGCACGCAGGCATGGCCTGCGGTTGCATGAAGGCATGGCCTGTATTTGCATGAAGGCATGCAGGCATATGGCCTGCGGCTGCATGAAGGCATGGCCTGTGGTTGCTTGAAGGCACGCAGGCACATGGCCTGTGGTTGCATGAAGGCACGTAGGCATATGGCCTGCGATTGCTTGAAGGCACGCAGGCACATGGCCTGTGGTTGCAACTTGGAAGTGCGCGACCGCTGGAATGTTCTCACGTGCTATGGGCAGCCACACTCTGGGTGGCAGTGCCCCAGAGGCTTTGCCTGATCCTGCGTCTCTCGCTGTGCACTGCCCTGTGGGTCTTTTGCTTTTGGTCCGCAAGCACTCCTCAAGCATCGCTGGCTCCCAGCTGTCCGATCCTGCGTCTCTCGCTGTGCACTGCCCTGTGGGTCTTTCACTTTTGGTCCGCAAGCACTCCTCAAGCAGCGCTGGCTCCCAGCTGTCCGATCCTGCGTCTCTCGCTGTGCACTGCCCTGTGGGTCTTTCACTTTTGGTCCGCACGCACTCCTCAAGCAGCGCTGGCTCCCAGCTGTCCGATCCTGCGTCTCTCGCTGTGCACTGCCCTGTGGGTCTTTCACTTTTGGTCCGCAAGCACTCTTCAAGCAGCGCTGGCTCCCAGCTGTCCGATCCTGCTCCTCTCCCGCCATGCAGGTGGACCGCAAGCAGTTCAAGCAGCACCTGCGGAGTTCCCTGCCGGGCACAAAGTTTTCCTCCGGCGCGCTCGGTGAGTCAGGAGCGTGGGGGGGCTCTTAAAAGAATGTGGGCAAAAGAGTGGCCGGCGTAAGTGGGTCGCAAGCTCGCGCAAGCAGCAAGGACACAAGCTGGGAGCTGTGGTAGTTAGGCACTGGCAACAAAGGCGAGTTACAAGAGGGCTCACGCTTCAGTGGCACATAAAGCCGGAGTGTGTGGAGGGGCGGTGCACACATGCAGCTGCTATCGCACAGCCGGCGTGTCTCAGGGAGTGGGGCAGGCCAGATACCGCGCGTGGCGGTCTAGGCTGTTTTGCATGCAGCGTGACAGCGCATGCAGGCACATACACACGTGCCTTTATTCCTGCAGAGGCCGTAGCGGCCTCTGTGAATTTGATTGCCCGCCGCTGGCTGTGTTACCCATGCATCAGTCCAGCTGCCTGCGTGCAATGCCCAGCGCCTCCGTGCGCTTTCCAGCTGCCCGTGTATTTCATCCTGCTGCATGTGTGTGTGTGTGTGTGTGTGTGTGTGTGTGCGCTGTCCAGTGCTAAAGCTGTGGTCCTCGCACAGCAGCACTCTTGCAGTGGAGTGGACCGCGAACGGCGATCGATCCCGCACAGGACAACCTCGTGCTTCTGAAGGCGCAGTCTAGGCACTTTGCCTAGTCTTGGCACTGAGATTGTTTCCTATTGCCTTGCTGCGAGGCTTCCTGCTGGCTTGCTGTGAGGCCTCCTGCTGGCTTGCTGCGAGGCCTCCTGTTGGCTTGCTGTGAGACCTCAGCGGCCCCGCCCAAACTTGCGCACACTGTGCCTGCGTGCCCCCACCAGAGCAGGGCACGCCTGTGGCAAGGAGTAAGCAGCACCACAGAGACACGTGTGCACGCGCGCATTTATGCATGCACACACACTAACACAAGCGTGCATGCACGCACGCACGCATTCACGCACGTGCACACACACACACACACACACACACACACACACACACACAC
>LFIK01001155.1_pt1 | contig 20586 bp, 20 predicted proteins | sample 643401 | NCBI WGS metagenome assembly LFIK01 (sample SAMN03777447, study PRJNA286221) | soda lake metagenome | biome: soda lake; feature: Kulunda steppe; material: water; isolation source: sample T5-Br brine of Lake Tanatar-5 | place: Russia: Kulunda steppe | collected 2010-07
ATCCGTCCCCGGATTGCCGGGTAACCGGGTTTCATAGGCCTCGAACTGTGCCAGCGCCGGTGAGAACTGTTCCAGCCCGATATAGGCCAGGCCTTGGTACTGAATGCCCTGCCCTTCATTCGGCAACACCTGACTGGCCTGTCGGAAATAGTCCAACGCATCCGAATAGTGGTCTGTACTCAATTTCAGCTTACCCATCAGCATCAACCCGGTGTAGTCATTCGGTGCCGATTGCAGCGCCTGTTGCAGACTGCTTTCTGCTGCCTCGATATTGCCCTGCGCCAACTGACGCTCCCCTTCCTGCATGGCTTCAATGGCGGGCTGCAGTAGCCGCAGGTTGGCCGTCATGTCCATATAGCGTTCCCGGTGCAAAGAGCGCTCGCGCTGCGAGCGACTGTAGTTGCTTGCCTGATCGCGAGCATTGGCGAGGCGTTCATCACTGCCCGGGTGACTGGAAAACATGATCTCGATGGCATTGGGCTTGCGTGCAGACAGGGAGTTCAGCATGCCTGCCAGACCAATCATGCCTTCCGGGTTGTGGCCGGCGTCTGCCATGTAGTCCATGCCATAGCTGTCGGCATCACGTTCATTATCCCGGCTGTAACGGGCCAGCAGTGCGCCCGCGCTGATCTGTCCAACCGTACCCACCACTCCGGCCAGGGCACTCTCCCCGGCGGATGCGACCACGGTGCCAACTGCTGCCTGCGTGAGCACACCCCGTGACATATTGCGCCCGGCGTGCCGGCCGGTCACATGCACTACTTCATGGCCCAACAGTGCCGCCAGTTCCGCCTCGTCTTTCATTTCCAGCATGATCCCTCGGGTCAAACCGATGGTACCGCCCGGAAACGCATACGCGTTGATGTAATTGGCGTTTACCACCTGAAAGCTGTACGGCATGTCCGGACGGTGTGACACCTCGCTGATGCGCTTCCCGATGCCCGAGATATATTCATTCAGAGCGCTGTCCGAAGAGACCCCGTAATCCGCTGAAATCTGGTGCGGTGACTGTTGCTGGTCAATGGCAATTTCGTCGTCACGACTAAGGACCATCAAGGAGGGACGACCGGTAATCGGGTCGCGGGCACAGCCACTGAGCCAGGCTGGCGCAGCCAGACCCAGTGACCCCAATGCGATACCACGGACTAGCTGGCGACGGGTCATTCCCCTTGGCGTGAGGGTAGAGGCGATGTTTGAGCGGCGTGACGTCACGGTGCATTCCATCCTTTTATCGAGTCGCGACAGTGCGTAGCTGAATCATTCCGTTCTGCCTGGAATTGTTCAACGATCTTATTCAATATCAGCCAGTTGAACCAACAACGCAAGCCTGCAAAGCGCAAATCATTGGCTAGTGTCCTGTGTGGTTACCAGAGAACAGCCACGGAAAAAGTCGCTTCTGTTCGGCACTGGAAAGAGCCTCCATGCTTGCCACATTGCGTTCTGGAATCTGGCTGGTGTCGGGGTATCGGGCCACTGCCTCAGAGACACTGTCTTCGCGCAAGAGATGCAGAATTGGCACTGGCGCCCGATTAGTAAGATTTTCCGCAGCATTGGCCGCCGTGCCGGCAAACTGGTAAGCGGGGTGAAAGCTGGCTACCTGGTAGACGCCTTCCCGATCATGGTGGCGCAGGCAGTCATCCACCGTCGCCAGAAATTCATTAAAGTCAGTGAAATGCGGCCATAATCCGGGGACAGCGATCAGCGTGGTATCCAGCTTGTCCGGTGCCGTCTCATCCAGGCGGATTATTTCATCCACCAGAGTTTCCAGTACCGCCGCCTCGTCCGACACGTCAGCGATGACGAGACTGACCAGCCCTCGGCGATGCGGACCGGCGGCAAATGGGCACAAATTCAACCCGATCACCACGGTTTCCAGCCACTGCCAGAGCTGTTCTTCCAGAGCCTTTGAACAAGCGACCGGTTCGTTCACAAGCCTGCGGTCTCCAGATTGGGCTCCATCACCACGTAAACAAAAATAGTCACGTAATGACAGACGCTACCAACCAGCACAAACATATGCCAGATTCCGTGACCGTGCGGCACCCGTTTGTCCAACACGTAGAAAATCACCCCCAACGTATAGATCAAACCGCCAGCAACCAGCCAGGCCAGGCCAGCTCGGGGCAGTGACTGCACCAACGGCGACAACGCCACCACCACTACCCAGCCCATCAACAGATACACCACCACGGGCAAAATACGCTTGCGGTCAAAGGGCAACACCTCCAACACGATGCCCAGAACAGCCAGACCCCAGACCACACCGAAGATACTCCAGCCCCAGGCACCGCCCAACGTCACCAAGGTAAATGGGGTGTAGGTCCCGGCGATCAGAAAATAAATTGAGTAGTGATCAATTTTCTTGAATACCTGCTTCGCCGTGCCCCGAAAGCTGTGGTATAAGGTCGATGCCGTATAGAGCAGCACCAGCGTGACGCCGTAAACCGTCACGCTGACCAATGTGAGCGTATCCGCGATGATGGCGGCAGCCACGATCAGTGCACCTAGCCCGGTCAAGGCGGCCAGAGCACCGACCAGATGACTGATACTGTTTAGTTTTTCACCGTGGTACATGTCTGTTCCTGAAACAAGGTGCCATTCGTACATATTAGCAGCCCGACCCGCTGGAGTCCGTCAATCGTCTTGATTACCAAGCCGCTGCCGGTAACTTCCTCGACAGATTGGTCGCTCATCGCTATTTTTTCAACAATGCCTCCGCCAGAGCGACCCCTGGTCTGCTCGTAACAGCATGGACGCCTTAACATCGTAAAGAGAACCGGATAATGCCCCTTCGATTCTGGCCCACTAAACGCGACAATGACGATCCGGCGCCGGCGTCCCGTTTTGAGCTGGAGCGGGTCGGCCGCACGCGTATGGACGACGTGGTTTCCAGTACCCGCGAGATCCCCTGGGTATTGACCTTGCTGCAGTTATTATGGACTGCGGGCCCGGTCACCTGGTTGGCCATTCAAGGTGGTTCTCTGCTGGGTTATGGCGAGGTCGTCGCTACCCCGACCTACCTGTTCTTTGCTTTCTACATAGTCATTGCCGCCATCATTGGCGTTTTTGCCCGCAGTGCCGCCCAGGGAATTCGGAAAGCCAAAGCGGAACGAGCGCATCAGGCCATGACTCGCACACTGGATGTCCTGCCCGAACTGATGTTCACACTGCGCGACCTGCAACTGCAATCCATGCCGCCACACCAACGTCAGCAGCACGCCGCCAGCATGGTATTGCGCAAGACGGATCTGGGACCAGAGGGGGTGGTACTGGCCATTGAGGAGCTCTCCGGAAGTCAGCAGTTGGCCGCTGCCGCACGTGGTATCGACATCTATCGTCGCCTCGGTATGTATTCTCGAATGAATGACCTGGTAGAGCAATCAAAAGAGCATCGCCAGGCCATAGTCGACCAGATTTATCCGGGCAACGCCAGTATCGCCCGGTTGCTAGAGCAACGCTTACGCGGCGAGGCTCCCAGCCAGGATGAGGGTATTTCCCGGCGGGAAAACTTCATCGATCATATACTGTCGGCAGCACAGCACAGTAACCCGGACCTGATGGATTTACAGGACGCCGAGGAACTGATCACCTTGACCTACGAATTGATTTGCGGCCGCGTGATCACTCGACTGACGCTGGGGTTTGCCGGTGATTTTCAGCGCGCACGAGCATTGGATGATCTTGAACACCAACACAATGAATACCGACTGATTTCAGCCACTGTCACCCACCTGCTGCGTTCCCTGGCCGGCCAACTTAGCGACATTGGGGTGCTAGCCACGGCGAAACAACAATTGCCGCATGACCCGACGACCCTGCAACATCAGTGCCTTAGATCTTTAGAGTTGCTGTCGCGAGAAACGATTCCACGGACTGACAACCAAGCGCACCAACAAAAATTGCGTCAATTGAAACAGGCCATCATCAGTGGCCGCCGGGCCTATGCGGCTATTGGGCGCCTGCATGATCGCTACCGGAAATACCAGAAGGCTGCTGCCCGCTGGACATCCATAAATGCATCAAACTCGACAGACCAAGCGGTCAGTCGACAAGGCATTCGTATTCGTGAAAGCAGTATCGCCCTGAACAATGACCACAAAGTCACCATCGCCACGGCCTTCTGTCACTACCTGGATGAAGAACAATTGCACTATCGAAAGCGGGGGCTTGAGCAACGGGGTGAAGCCTTGACAGCAGAAGCCGCCAAACGCCTGGCCACTCAGCTGACTTTGATCCTCGATCCCATCATCAACATCAGTGATGCCAGCGTTCAGCGGGCCATTGAAAGCAGCAATGCGGCTTATTTCGAAGGACTGGAAAGTCATTTTTCAGCAGATGCCAAGCTTGGATTGGGCAGTGCTGTGGTGAAAGAGGTTCGCCAGCGGCTGGACAAAGTGTCTGAGGTATTGGTGCTGCGCTTAGCCCGTCGCTATGGGCTTTCCATCACAGAGGCCAACATTGATTTTCTGGTTCAGCACTATGAAGCGGATCGGGAGCGTCTGCATTTCATCAGTACCCAGAGTCAGACGGGAGACGACGTGAGTACAGCCAGTATGAACCTACCGTCACCGGCATTGCCTCAGCAAGCGGCCGAATGGAAAAGGGCTCTGAGTCGGGCCGAACGCAGCATGGCTTGGGCAGACCGCTGAGCCAACCAGCTTGAACCGGTCGCGCTCCTGTCAATTGCCCAATAGCCGTTCCAGCAGGTTGCGACTGTCTGGCAGATTGTCTTCGTCTATGGTGCCAACCGGCTCGGGTATTGGCTGCCAGGACTCGCCCATCCGGTCAATCCGTCGATCCACTCGGTTGCGCACATCAGGCTGCAGCGGAGTCATTCGCGGCTGGGTCACGCTCAGTCCCTGATTGTTACGCTCATGATTGACTGTGAGCTGATGAGACAACACCTGAATACTGCCCTCTGCCACCGGGAAATCCAGCATCACTGGTCGATCTCGCACCGAGATACCGGCAAAATCATACACCGCCGGTGCTCGGCGCGCCGCATAGGCCACCAGTGTCCAGTCTCCCGGCGCCAGCTGATCAAAGATAATCTGGTTATCATTTCGCCGCGGCCGCTTGACGATTTGCTCTACATTGTCATTGGCGTCCGCAAAGGTAAATACATAATAATAACCAAGTTCCGAAACCGGGCGCCCCTCTACTGAAAAACCCATCACTACCACTGCACCGGCGGTGCGTTCTGGGTCAATTTCCCCCATGCCGGCGCACGCCGTCAACAGGCCAGCTACCAGCAGCACGGGCAGGCAGCGCCAACGACGCCATCGATTCGTGGTGAGCATCAGTCCCCTCCAGTCACGGATTCAGTGTTCAGATCGGTTCAGCAATGTAACAGAACCCAAGAAGAGACGTAAGCGTTCATGCGCCATTCAATCGCCATGGGCGCAAGTCTGGCAACGACCTAACGTGAACAGAAAAGGAACATTTCTTGCTGCAGGTAAGCCAGTATCAACCAAGGCCTGGAGCTCCAACCAATTATGAGCGCCCATCAGAAGAAATGGCTACTCGACATCAACACCATCCGCGTTGCACAGAAATGTGCAGCCCTGGTCCAACAGGAGTATGGAAAACGCTTGCCACTAGCGCATTCAGATTTTGTCGGCAGAATGCAGGAATACGCTGAAGACAGCGACTCTGCGGCACTGAAAAAGGCCACTCAGCGGCTGGCAGAATTGGTGGAAGGAGCCAGTGAGGAACCGCCAGAGTCTCCTGAAATGCTGGACTACATGGGCAAACAGTATCCCCGCTTCCGGGATGGAAAGGAGTTTTCCGGCCTCTATCGAGGGGCACCCGTCTACCGGGAAAACAACCCGCACATCGACCCATAATGAAGCAAGTTTAACCATTTCGCACCAATATCGGCCGCCCCAGGGTCGTTCAGAGCTGTTTTAACCCGGCGATGGCGGCTTCCAGGGTGCTGTCGTTCTTGCCAAAACAGAAGCGCACCCATGGGCGATCTGTGGTGGAATTGAAAAAAGCGCTTCCAGGTACACCAGCGACACCAGTAATATCCAACAAGGTCAGCGCCGCTTCCCTGGCATCGGGTACACCCAGTCGCGAGAGGTCGGCGAGCACATAGTAAGCCCCTTCAGGCCAAACCGGATTCAGCCCCAGCTCATCCAATGCTGAACAGAAACGGTCCCGCTTGGCCTGATGATCTGCAGCCAACCGCTGGTAATAGCTGTCATCCAACTGTTCAATGGCGTCCGTTACCGCCTGTTGTACGAGTGATGGTACACAGACATAGTAGAGGTCATTCACCAGACCAATGGGCCCCGCCAGGTGTTCCGGGGCGGTCAGGTACCCCATGCGCCAACCAGTGATACTGAAGGTCTTGGAATAGCCTCCCATGGTCACCGTCCTATCGGCCATGCCCGGTAATGTGGCCATGCTGATGTGGCGATGGCCATCGTAAACAAAATATTCGTAGATTTCGTCAGTAATGCAGAGCAGGTTGTGACGCTGACAGACATCAGCAATGGCCTGCATTTCCGCCTGGGTGAAGACACGGCCCGACGGATTGCCCGGCGTGTTCAACACCAGCGCCTTCGCACCAACGGCTCTGGATTCCAGAGCACCCACATCCAGGGCAAAATCATCTTTTCCCAAGGGCACAAAGACGGGCTCCAGTCCGGCCACACGAACGGTGTTAAGGTGATAACCATAATAAGGTTCGAGTAGTAGAATGCGATCACCGGGATCACAGAGCGCGGTTACCGTCGCCGTGAACGCACCCGTACTGCCGGCGGTAGCGACTATTTCGGTATCCGGATTGGCCGAAATACCGTTGTGATGCCAGAGTTTACGCGCCAACGCCTGGCGCAGACGGTCGACGCCATCATAGCGGGTATAGGTATGTTCCCCCCGGGCAATGGCCGGTGCTATTCCATCCAGCACCGCTTGCGGCGGTGGCGTATCGCAGATGCCCTGCCCCAGATTGACGCCACCCACAGCCATGCACCGTTGTGTCATGGCGCGAATGTCCGATTGCACCAGTTGCGATACCCGTTGACCGGCACCCGGTCGACGCGGTTCAGTGTTCATTGGTCACCACATCAGTCTGATAAAGGGTACTGTTGACAAGGCCAGTACCGCGACACCGATAAGAGTATAGGCGACCATGCGCCCTGGCGCCTCGGCCAGATTGCTTTTCAGTGTCGGCTGTTCCCCGCGGGCGACACGGGCTTCATAATCTGCCCGGGCGCGTTGCGTTCGCTCCGCCTGGTACTCCGCCAATAGCTCCTTGGCGCGAGGATAGTCGGCCGCATCAACCAACCAGATGGCGGCCACCGAAATCTGCCACCGCCCGGCGCTGGTTTCATAGATCTCAAACCCGTGCTCGGCCAATAGTTCCCGCACATCGTCCGCTTCGTCGTCCGGTACGCCAGTCAATTTGAATAACAGTTTTGCCATTGATTTCCCCTACCGAGTAATCATCAGCATACCAGAAAGCGCCGCTTACCGACCAGACGCGGTGGTTATGAGAGCTTCCTCTGTTCAATGGCTTCAATTTCCCCGATCAACCGTTCGGTCATGGCAGTCTTGCGTCCGGTTTTGGTATCCAGTACCACAATGCGAGCCTTGCCACGAGTGGTAATGGCGTCCTGCTGATGACTGTATACGGCGTACTCCTGCTCACAGCCATATTCATGCAATGATTCCACTCGCGCACCGACGGTAATCCGATCCGGGAAAGTCAACGGGCGCCGATAGCTGGCTTCAGTGCCAGCCACCACCGGTCCCAGGCCGGGGTCAGTGAGAATCGCTGTCCGACTCATATACTCAATGCGTATGTTTTCGAAATAACGGAAATACACCACATTGTTGATGTGCGCCAGTGCGTCCATATCGCCCCATTGCAGATCCCAGGTCTGGGTTACCGGATAGGTGCTTTCAAATTCACGAAGAGTGTCTGACATTGTTGTGCTCCTTGATGGCAATGGCAGCCAGTCTAAACAGACAGTGCTCAGGAGTCATAGCCGATACTGCTACCTGTGCTCACACGTTCATAACCCACCTGTTTACGGCCAGACCATGCATTCAGGTGATGCAATTGTCGGTAACTGAATAAATCACTCGGTCAGGTTCGCGGCAGCAATCATTGCTGGTCGCGGTTGGGAGTTGCTAATATGATCAACGCTATTTTATTCCCTCAGGAGCACTCCCCATGACCAAAACCGCATTGATCACAGGCGCCAATCGGGGCATCGGTCTGGCCCTCAGTCAGCTTTTCCATCAACGGGATTACCAGATTATCGGGGTCTGCCGTCAGCGGTCTGCTGAATTGGACGCATTGGCGAGCCAGGTCATCGCCGGCATCGATGTCACCGACCCAACCTGCGTCGAACGACTGACTCAGGAACTGGGCGACCAGCACTTGGACGTGCTGATCAATAACGCCGGTCTGATGGAAGACAATGTGCTGGGTGACATTGACTACGACAGCCTGCGTCGGTTGATGGAAGTCAACGCCTATGCCCCATTGCGTCTCACCGAGGCGCTGGTGGGTAATCTTGCCGAGGGCGGCAAGGTTGCCTTGATTACCAGCCGCATGGGGTCTATCGCCGACAATGATTCCGGCGGCCGTTATGGTTATCGCGCTTCTAAAGCCGCCTTGAACGCCTTCGGCAAATCACTGGCTGTGGACCTGAAACCCCAAGGCATTGCGGTGGCCATTCTCCACCCAGGCTATGTCCAGACCCGAATGGTCAATTTCGGTGGGCTGATCGCACCGGACGAAGCGGCTACCGGGTTGGCGGATCGCATTGATGAATTGACGCTGGAAAAAAGCGGTACCTTCTGGCACAGCAACGGTGAAGTTCTTCCCTGGTAAACAACAATAGCAGAGACGACCCGCAGAACGGGCCGGACAGCCTCGTCGCTGAGCTCAGGGCTTCTTGCGTCGTCCCTGCCCAAACAGCACGGCGCGGCTCTTTTCATCATCCACTGTACTGCGGGTATTGATTTCCTGACCACGCTCATAGGCGCGTTTCACCGCCGGACGTTCGCCCATGCGATGAAACCAGGCTTGCACATGCGGGAATGACGCCAGGTCCATGCCCTGCCGCTCATGCGGGACGACCCAAGGATAGCAGGCAATATCGGCGATGGAGTAGTCACCCGCGATGTACGATCGGTTTTCCAGCCGTTCATCCAGCACCCCATAGAGCCGCTCGGCCTCCTTGGTGTAGCGTTCCACCGCATAGGGTAATGTTTCCGGTGCGTATTTGCGGAAATGATGATTCTGGCCAAGCATGGGACCCAGGCCGCCCATTTGCCAGTGCAGCCATTGAATGGCATCCCAGCGTTCACGAAGCCCGCCAGGTAACAACTTGCCGGTCTTCTCGCTCAGATATTCCAGAATAGCACCGGATTCGAAGATGGACAGCGGCTCGCCACCATCATCGGGCCGCTGATCCACAATAGCCGGGATCCGGTTGTTCGGCGCGATGGCCAGGAATTCAGGGGTGAATTGTTCTCCGGCACCGATATTAACCGGTTTCAGGGTGTATTTCAGCCCAGTTTCTTCCAAAAAGATGGTGATCTTGTGACCATTGGGTGTGGTCCAGTAATAGAGGTCAATCATGTTGGCTAACTCCTCTGGTGATGGCGGGGAACGGTGGCTACACTCGATATAGCTTGAGATGAAAACATAGACCGCCGCCAGCGTCGAGACTTCAACTGACATCATCATGCTGGCATAGTGGTCGCCGACGCACCGCATCGCACTCATTCATCTACTACAGGATCAATTCCATGAAAACGATCGGACTTCTGGGCGGTATGAGTTGGGAATCCACCGCGTACTACTATCGCATCATTAACGAAGAAGTGCGCAATCAACTGGGCGGTTTTCACTCCGCCAAGATTACGTTACACAGTCTGGATTTCCACGACGTCGAACACGCTCAAGGCAAAAACGACTGGGTCGCCGCTGGCACTCAACTGGCGGAAGCCGCAAAATGGGTTGAAGCCGGTGGCGCGGATTTTCTGTTGATGTGTACCAACACCATGCATCGAGTCGCACCGGCCGTCGAGAACGCCATCAGCATCCCCTTCCTGCACATTGCGGACGCCACCGCAGAGTCACTGATGGTGAAACACCACAAACGGGTCGGGTTGCTGGGTACCCGCTACACCATGACACAGAATTTCTATCAGGGTCGGCTACTGGATCATTTCGGTGTGGACGTGCTCATTCCCGAGGAGAAGGATCAGGAAACCGTTCACTCAGTTATCTACGAAGAGCTGTGTCAGGGCGTGATTTCCGACCAGTCTCGCCGGGAATTTCTGCGCATCATCGACTGGCTCAGAGATCACGGCGCCGAGGCAGTGATACTCGGCTGCACTGAAATTGGCCTACTGATCAACCAGTCCAATACCGAGGTGCCAGTTTTTGACAGCGCTACCTTACACGCCGAAGCGGCTGTCCGCATGGCCATCAGCGACTGAACATTGTTTGCTCGGCCGATAATGGCTCCTGGTAGTGTGGCTCAACTCAAGCTCGGGGCAGAGTCACACCACGCTGGCCCATGTACTTGCCTTGCCGGTCCTTGTAGGAAGTGCCACAGACTTCATCCGATTGCAGGAACAGCATCTGGGCCACCCCTTCATTGGCGTAAATCCGGGCCGGCAGATTGGTGGTATTGGAAAACTCCAGGGTGACATGCCCTTCCCATTCCGGCTCCAACGGGGTCACGTTGACGATAATGCCACACCGCGCGTAGGTGGACTTGCCCAAACAGATGGTCAGCACGTCGCGCGGAATGCGGAAATACTCCACAGTGCTTGCCAGCGCAAAGGAGTTGGGCGGAATCAGGCAGCTGTCGCTCTGGATGTCCACGAAACTGTTTTCGTCGAAATGCTTGGGATCGACAATGGCAGAATGGATGTTTGTGAACACCTTGAATTGGTCAGAGCAGCGCACGTCGTAGCCATAACTGGACGTTCCATAGGAAATCAGTTTGCTGCCATCGGCATGGGCTTTCACCTGACCGGGCTCAAACGGCTCGATCATGCCTTCCTTTTCGGCCATGCGGCGTATCCAATGATCTGACTTGATGCTCATGCGCTGTGTCTCCTGGCGTTTGGCTGCCCTGCATTCAGAATCGCGCTATCTTAGCCGCCGCAGACGGCGGCGGCAACCTGCCGACGCGTATTACTCGATAACCCTGGCGGCCGGAAGCCCCAGCAGGCGATCAATCGTCGGTCACGCTGATAGAAGGGATCTGTGGGCTTTCTGCATTCAGGTTCGCGGTGTTGGCCATGACCCGGCGCGCCATGACCTGATACTGCAGTGCCACCTCGGATTCCGGGTTGGAAACAGCGGTTGGCTGACCACCATCGGCCTGCTCGCGAATGCTCATGTCCAGTGGCAGGCTGGCCAATATGTCCACGTCGTATTCCTGGGACAGCTTTTCACCGCCACCATGCCCGAAGATGGCCTCCTGGTGGCCGCAGTTGCTGCAGATGTGCATGGCCATGTTTTCCACCACGCCCAGCACCGGAATGTTCACCTTGCGGAACATCTCGATGCCTTTTTTGGCATCCAACAGGGCGATATCCTGAGGAGTGGTCACGATCACACTGCCCGTGGCCGGAACCTTCTGCGCCAGCGTCAACTGGATATCCCCCGTGCCCGGAGGCATGTCGACGATCAGATAATCCAGATCGTCCCACAGCGTCTGCGCCAGCAACTGCTGCAGTGCACCGCTGACCATGGGGCCACGCCACACCATGGGGGTTTTGTCGTTGGCCAGAAACGCCATGGACATGGCCTGGACGCCATGCGCCTTGATCGGAATGAAATACTTGCCGTCTTTCGTTTCCGGTTTGGTACCCGCTGGCAGGCCCAGCATCATGCCCTGACTGGGGCCATAGATGTCCGCATCCAGAATACCGACCCGGGCACCTTCGCGCGCCATGGCCAGCGCCAGGTTGACGGCGGTGGTGGATTTACCCACCCCACCCTTACCACTGGCCACAGCGATGATGTTTTTCACATTCTCCATGGCGGGGATTTTTTCGGCCGTCGGCTGACGGGCCACTGACCAGGTAACATTGACCGTGATCTTGCCAGAGAAAATGGCTTCCAGTTGGCTGGAAACCAGGGTCGCCAAACCCGGGCCGAACTGGGCCGCCGGGTAGCCGAGTTCCAGAGTCACGGTCAGGTGATCCCCTTCCTCGGCAAAGGATTCCAACTGCTGGGAGCCCAGAGGCTTGCCGGTGTGGGGATCCTGAATCCGGGACAGACATTGCGCGATGGTTGTTCGATTGACAGACGCTTCGGTCAAGATGCCACTCCTAATAATCTATTGCCCAATAACCTAGTAAAATACTCAAGTATGCAATTATAAAGCAGGTCAGCGCGTTGTAAAAGCGGATTTCCGGCTGACAATCAGCGGGACATTGCGCCATACTCAGCGTCATCGGGCTCATAGTCAGAGCTGCACAGAAAACTCGAAACCGGTCTGATTGACCCCACCCACGCACAGAACCACCGACAGCCAGATGAGTTCAAGGTAATGACACCTCCTACAGTCCACAACCAACAACCGAACCGTCGCTTACACCCCCGGTGGCTCGCCTTATGGCTGCTGGCCGCGATCAGCATACTGACCGGTTGCAGCACATTGACGCTGGATCGGGTCGACCCGGAAAAGCTCACCGTGAATGTGGAATATCGACAGATGCCCGACCAGGTGGAAGTGGTCACTGACATGCGCGCCGGTTTTCGCAGCCGACGGGTCAACACCGGTGACACTGCCCTGGTGCTGGAAGATCAGGACGGTCAACGCACGCCGCTGGAGCCTACAGGTCGCCGCGGCGAGTACCGATTGCAAGCCAACGTGGGGAACGGCCCCTACACACTGATTGTTGGCGAACTGGGAGAATTGGCCTTGCCCATGGGGGAAACGTTGCGGTTACGCGACATCAACCAGGTCGCCGGGCAATCCGTTGCGATGGACCAACGCCTGACTTTTGAGTTCGAAAATCCGACCAGCAATGCGCTGCGCTGGTCTTATACCGGCCGGTGTGGCGGCGACGAATGGCCCATTTCCCGTCAACTGGAGCGGGATGATGAAGAATTCAGTGTTACTGTGCGCACCATCAAGCAACAACTGGATCGGGCCGCCGGCGCCAATCTGCGCGGCAGCATTCCGGTTACTATTACCCTGTATGACACCTACCATGTGCCCACCGAACCGCCATTTCGCATCCGCCAGGCGCGAGTTCAGGACAGCGTGGACGTCGTATTGAATACATCATCGGTCAGTTTCGGTCTGTCGGCCAGCGTGGGGATGCAGGTGTCTCCAGGTGCTTTTTTCAGCGTCGGTGCCCAGACACGCCCGGCGAGGCGGTGCTAGTGTCTCGATAACCGGCAGCATTTCTGTGGCCAGAAACGGCCTGACCCGGTGGCATTCAACCCCCGCAGGCTTTACCATACGCGCTTCGAGTTTTTGATCACCCATTCACCAATCGAAGCCTGTAATGACCATGAGTGAACCGACACCGCGCCAGATTCTAGTGACCAGTGCCCTGCCCTACGCCAATGGCCCCATTCATCTGGGCCACATGCTGGAGCACATTCAGACCGACATCTGGGTCCGGTTCCAGCGCGCACGCGGCCATCAATGCATTGCCGTGTGTGCGGATGACACCCATGGCACACCGGTCATGCTGCGCGCTGAGCGTGAAGGCATCAGCCCGGAACAGTTGATCGACCGGATGCGCGACGAGCACTGGGAAGATTTTCAGGACTTCCTGATCAGCTACGACAACTATTATTCGACCCATTCCGATGAAAACCGCTATTTCAGCGAGCTGATCTACACCCGGTGCCGCGACAATGGCCACATTGCCACCCGCACCATCTGGCAGATGTATGATCCGGAAAAGGCCATGTTTCTGTCGGATCGCTTCATCAAGGGCACCTGCCCCAAGTGCGGCGCGCATGATCAGAACGGCGACAATTGTGAGGAATGCGGTGCCACCTACACACCGGGTGAATTGATCGATCCGGTCTCTGCCCTCTCCGGTACCACGCCGGAAGAGCGCGAATCCGAGCACTATTTCTTCAAGCTGCCCGACTTCCAGGACATGCTGGCGGAATGGACCCGCAGTGGCACCCTGCAGCCCTCGGTAGCCAACAAGCTGGCCGAATGGCTGGACAGCGGTCTCCAGGAGTGGGACATCAGCCGCGATGCCCCCTACTTCGGGTTCGAGATCCCAGACGCGCCCGGGAAATACTTTTACGTCTGGCTGGACGCCCCAATCGGCTACATGTCCAGTTTCAAAAACCTGTGCGACCGCCGCGACGATCTGGACTTTGATACCTTCTGGAAACAGGACAGCAGCGCCGAGCTCTATCACTTTATCGGCAAGGACATCATCAATTTCCACGCCCTGTTCTGGCCAGCCATGTTGCACGATGCCGGATTCCGCAAGCCGGACGGCGTCTATGCCCACGGTTATGTCACGGTAAACGGTGAGAAGATGTCCAAATCCCGGGGCACCTTCGTCATGGCGCGTACCTATCTGGAGCACCTGTCCCCGGAATATCTGCGTTATTACTACGCTGCCAAGCTGGGTAGCACGGTGGAAGACATCGACCTGAATCTGGAAGACTTTGTACAAAGGGTCAATTCAGACCTGGTGGGCAAGGTGGTCAATATTGCCAGCCGCAGTGCCGGGTTTGTGAAGAAGCTGGGTGGATCGCTGTCAGATGAGTTACCACACCCCGACCTGTACCAGGAATTCGTCGCGGCTGGAGACACCATTGCCGACCACTTTGAACACCGCGAATACAGCAAGGCCATTCGTCTGGTAATGAATCTGGCAGACCGGGCCAACGAATACATTCAGGAGCACGCTCCCTGGGTGATGGCCAAGCAGGAAGGAAAAGACGCCGACATACTGGCCGTCTGCACTCAGGCGCTGAACCTGTTCCGGGTGTTGATGACCTACCTGCAACCCGTGTTGCCCGCCATGGCGGAAAAAGCAGCGACCTTCCTCAAGGTGGACGATTTCGCCTGGCAGGCCATTCGTAGCCCGCTGCTTGGTCACGAGATCAACAAGTTCAAGCCGCTGATGACCCGCCTGGAGATGGATCAGGTCACCGCCATGATCGAAGCCAGTAAAGTCACGGACGAGGCCAAGGCCGCCGCCAAAGCCAAGGCCAACGACCCGACCAAAAACGGATCGGCCAACCAGCCTACCCCAGTGACGAAGTCCGAGACGATGCAGGACACCATCGAGTTTGATGACTTCGCCAAAATTGATCTGCGGGTGGCACGTGTTATCAGTGCCAGCCACGTAGACGGAGCCGACAAACTGCTGCAGTTGACGCTGGATGTTGGGAACGGCGACCAGAGACAGGTCTTTTCCGGCATCAAATCGCACTATCAGCCCAGCGATCTGGAAGGCAAGAATGTGGTGCTGGTGTATAACCTCAAGCCGCGCAAAATGCGTTTTGGTGTGAGCGAAGGGATGGTACTGGCCGCCGGTGAAGGCAAAGACCTATGGGTATTGGAGCCAAACGCCGCCATCCCTCCCGGGACAAAAATCAGTTAAAGCGCCGCTGGACGTCTCCCTACTAGGGCGCTGCGCGGGCCGAGTGATTATGCATATAGAAATTTGTCATAAAAACTCAGGCCCATCCGTCTTGCCGGGAATAAGCGGGTTGCGCATAATACGTCATGCGCTGCCAGCGCCCAAACCCAGTGGGCTTTTGCAACGGCCAGACAGACATTGAGGCGGCAATCGCCGTCTGCCTGGCGTATGGCACTGAACTGATGGACAAGACCGGGGCATGACTGACTACTTTCTACTGTTATTGAGCACCGTGCTCGTCAACAACTTTGTACTGGTCCAGTTTCTGGGCCTGTGCCCGTTCATGGGCGTTTCCAACAAGCTGGAAACGGCCATGGGCATGTCCTTTGCCACCACCTTTGTCCTCACCCTGGCATCCGTCTTCAGTTACCTGGTGTACAACTTCATCCTGCTACCGCTGGACGTGGTATTCCTGCAGACCATCAGCTTTATCCTGGTCATCGCTGCGGTGGTGCAGTTCACTGAGATGGTGGTGCGCAAAACCAGCCCCCTGTTGTACCGCGTTTTGGGCATCTTCCTGCCCCTGATCACCACCAACTGTGCCGTTCTGGGCGTGGCCTTGCTCAACATCCAGCAGGGCAATGGGTTTGTCGAGTCCGTACTGTATGGCTTTGGCGCTGCCGTCGGCTTCTCCCTGGTGCTGGTGTTGTTTGCCGCCATGCGCGAACGCCTGAACGTGGCGGATGTGCCTGCGCCGTTCAAAGGGTCTGCCATCGGCATGGTAACGGCCGGCATGATGTCACTGGCGTTCATGGGCTTTACCGGACTGGTGGCTTTATGATCATTGTCTGGTCCATTCTCGCGCTATTGATACTGGCAGCGGTCTTTGGTGCGCTGCTGGGTTATGCGTCGATCCGGTTTCAGCCTGACGGCGACCCCATCATTGACCAGATCGACAATATTCTGCCGCAGACCCAATGTGGTCAATGTGGCTACCCCGGTTGCCGCCCCTACGCCGAAGCCATTGCCAATGGTGATCAGATCAACAAGTGCCCGCCCGGTGGCGAAAGCACGATTCACGAACTGGCGGACCTGCTGGATGTGGAGCCACTGCCACTGGATGGTGAGCATGGCGAGGAAAAACCCAAGCAGGTAGCCATCATCCGGGAAGACGAATGCATCGGTTGCACCAAGTGCATTCAGGCCTGCCCGGTGGACGCCATTCTGGGTGCGGCCAAGCAGATGCACACCGTGATCGAAAGCGAATGCACCGGTTGCGACCTCTGTGTGGACCCCTGCCCCGTCGACTGCATCGACATGGTGCCGGTAGAAACCGGTATTCAAAGCTGGCACTGGGACAAGCCAGCTGCCGACTATCAACTCATTGCTACCGACCGGTCATCAGACCAGGAGGCGGCGTGAATCTTTTTCAATGGTTTACCGGCCAGCGATCCGAGCAAGACTGGTTTGACTTCCCCGGCGGCGTACACCCCCCGGAAAACAAGTCACAAAGCCTGCAGTCCCCCATTGTCGAGGTGCCGCTGCAGAACACCTATACCGTGCCCCTGAATCAGCACATTGGCGCCTTTGCCCATCCGGTGGTCGAGGTTGGCGACACGGTACGAAAGGGTCAGATCATCGCCGAGGCCGCCGGGTTTATCAGTGCGCCATCACATGCGCCCACCAGCGGCACCGTCACTGCCATTGAAGAGCGCCCGGTCCCCCATGCCTCAGGCCTGAGTGCCACCTGCATCGTGATCACGGCCGATGGACAGGATCAATGGCGGCCCCGACAGCCCTGGCAAAGTATGAAAGACCATCATCACACCGATTTGCTGGCGCGTATTCAGCAATCCGGCATTACCGGCCTGGGCGGTGCCAGCTTCCCTACTGCCGTCAAGCTGGCGGCCGACCGTGATCACGTCGATACCCTGATCGTGAATGGCACAGAGTGTGAGCCTTACATTACTGCCGACCATGCGCTGATGCATGAGCGTGCCGAGCGTATCTATGCCGGCATCGAGGTGGTGCATGAACTGTATGATTTCCGGCGCATTCTGATTGGCATCGAAGACAACAAACCCGACGCCATTGCCGCCATGCGCGCGGCCATTCCGGAAACACTGGTTGACCTCATTGACCTGCGGGTATTCCCCACCCGCTATCCCTCTGGTGGCGAAAAACAACTGATCTACCTGCTGACCGGCCGTGAAGTGCCCTCCGGTGGGCTGCCGCTGGATCTGGGCATGCTGTGCCACAATGTGGGCACATTGGCCGCCCTGGCCGACGCCGTATTTGACGACCGCCCGTTGATCAGCCGGATCACCACTCTGACCGGCGAGGCCATACAGCGCCCCGGCAATGTTGAGGCACGGATTGGCACCAACATCAGGGACTTGTTGCACTGGGCCGGCTACCAGAAACCAGACCGCCCCCTGAGCGCCGTGGGTGCGTTGCCGGTGCGGGCCGACGGGGAAACCGTAGACCGAGTGATCATGGGCGGGCCCATGATGGGGTTTACCCTGGACCAACTGGACCTCCCCGTGGTCAAGGCCACCAACTGTCTGCTTGCGCCCACCGAGCAGGAACTGCCACTGCCGCCGCCGGCTCAACCCTGTATCCGTTGTGGCATGTGTGAACAAGTCTGCCCGGCCAGCCTGCTGCCACAGCAATTGATGTGGTTTGCCCAGGCACGTGAGTGGGAGAAAGCCGAACAGCATCAGTTGTTTGACTGTATTGAATGCGGTGCCTGCGCCTACGTCTGCCCCAGCCACATTCCGCTGGTCCAGTACTACCGCTTTGCCAAGGGCACCATTCGCCAGGAACAGACAGAGCACAAACAATCTGAACGCGCGCGCCTGCGCTTTGAGGCCCGCCAGGAACGTCTGGAAAAAGAGAAAGCCGAGAAGGAAGCCCGGCGCAAGGAACGGGCAGCGGCGGCCAAAGCCAGGAAATCCGCCCCCGCTACTGACAAGCAATCCGATCCGGTGGCTGCCGCCGTGGCCCGAGCCCAGGCCAAACGCACGGCGCAGGATGCCAAGGGGTCTGACCCCAAGGCTGCCCCCAAGCCACCAGAACTCTCTCCAGAGCAGATGCAGGCCAAACTGGACAACCAGCGCAAGCGCCTGGAAAAGGCCGAAGCCAAGCTATCCGAAGCGCCACCGGAGCAGCTAAAGGCATTGGAAACCACGGTCAGTAAACTGCACCAGCAGATCGAAAAAACCGAGCGCGATCTGGCAGACAAGCGCGCCGAACAAAGCACTCAAGTTGACGGAAGCGCTAGCTGACCTATGGCCCTATTGACGTTGTCATCTCCGCACACCACCGGCACCCAGTCGGTCCAGCAGGTCATGTTATCGGTCTGGGCGGCGACTCTGCCCGGGTTCGTGGCGCTGATCGTTTTCTTTGGCTGGGGCTACCTGATCAATGCGGTGCTGGCCGTGGGCACCGCGCTGTTGGCCGAGGCCGCGATCTTGCGTCTGCGGCGCCGACCTGTGGCCTTCTTCATCACCGATGGCAGTGCGCTGCTCACCGCCTGGCTGTTGGCATTGGCCCTGCCACCCCTGGCCCCCTGGTGGATTCCGGTCATCGGGGCGCTGGCGGCGATTGTGTTCGCCAAACATCTTTATGGTGGCCTGGGCAACAACCCCTTCAACCCGGCGATGGTCGGCTACGCTGTACTGCTGATCTCGTTTCCGGTGGAAATGACCACGCGCTGGGGCATGCCCGCCACCTTGATGCCCGACGGTCACAGCTTTACCCAAGCGATGCAGATCATCTTTTCTGGTCTGCGGGCTGACCAGGCGGTCATTGATGGCATCACCATGGCTACCCCGCTGGATGTCTACAAGAGTGACATCGCTGGTGCCACCGCTGCCGAAGTACGAACGGATCCGGTATTCAGCGAGGGCTGGCGTGCGTATGGCTGGGAGTGGGTGAGCCTGCTTTACCTCATTGGCGGGGTCGTGCTGATCGCCCGCAAGGTCATCACCTGGCACACCCCAGTGGCATTATTAGGTACCCTCGCCCTGTTGGCACTGCTGTTCAGTTGGGACGCTGACGTGCGCGTGCCGCTGAGCCTGCATCTGCTGGGTGGCGCTACCATGCTGGGGGCGTTCTTTATCGCCACCGACCCGGTCTCGTCTGCTACCAGCAACCGGGGCAAACTGGTCTTTGGCGCCGGCATTGGGTTGCTGATTTACGTCATTCGCACCTGGGGCAACTACCCGGATGCCGTAGCCTTTGCCGTGCTGCTGATGAATTTTGCCGCCCCGTTGATCGACAATTACACTCGACCCCGGGTCTATGGAGAAAGTCGATGAATCGCCTTTGTACTGTGATTAAGGGTACAGTGATTAAGGCAATTCATGCCAACGTCACCGGACAGAAGGACACGCACCATGCTGGTTAAAGCCATCATGCGAAACAGCATCGGGCTGAGCCTGTTCGCGGTGTTTACCGCCGGGTTGATCGCCATCAGCTACTCGGCAACCCGAGACCGCGCCGCTGCCAACGCCGATGCCTATGCAGCGCGTACGCTGTATGAACTGGTGCCGGAATCGCGTTTTGACCAGCCCATTGAACAGCAGGATGTATCGCTGCTGGAACACCGTGACCAGTTGACCGGCGTCAACAGCCTTAACCTGCGCAGTGATCGCCCCGCATTTCGGGCCGTGCTGGACGGCGAAGTGAACGCGGTCGTATTGCCCGTGACGTCTGCGGACGGCTATACCGGTGATATCGACTTGCTGATCGCTGTGGCCGAAGACGGCACGCTACTGGGCGTCCGTGTGGTTGCGCATCAGGAAACGCCTGGCCTGGGTGATGCCATTGAAGCCGACCGCAGCGATTGGGTACTGCAGTTTGACGATACGTCGTTGAGCATGCCGGCACCGGAACAATGGGCCGTGCGTAAAGACGGCGGTGACTTTGACCAACTGACTGGTGCTACCATCACCCCCAGGGCTGTGGTTGCCGCCGTGAAAGCCGTATTACACTTTTTCGCCGATAACCGTG
>LFIK01001156.1_pt1 | contig 20583 bp, 17 predicted proteins | sample 643401 | NCBI WGS metagenome assembly LFIK01 (sample SAMN03777447, study PRJNA286221) | soda lake metagenome | biome: soda lake; feature: Kulunda steppe; material: water; isolation source: sample T5-Br brine of Lake Tanatar-5 | place: Russia: Kulunda steppe | collected 2010-07
CTGCGCAACCGCGATTACGTCGCTGCCGCACAGACGCGCGGGGAATCGACCCTGCGGATCATGTTCGTCGAGATCCTGCCCAATGCCCGCGGCCCGCTGATCGTCGATGCCTGCCTGCGGCTCGGCTACACCATCATCACCATCGGCGTGCTCGGCTTCCTCGGTCTCGGCCTGCCGCCGCCCGATCCCGACTGGGGCGGCATGGTCAACCAGACGCGCTCGATGGCGACATTCGCGCCGCATATGACGATCTTCCCCGTCATCGCCATTTCCTCGCTGGTGCTCGGCTTCAACCTGCTCGCCGACGGTATCCGGGAGATCTCGCTCAATGACTGATGCGACGACCAATCCGAAAGCCGCCGAGCCCGTTCTCGCCATCGAGGGGCTGTCGATCTCCTACCGCACCCGCGCCGGCGCGATCCCCGCCGTCGTCGATTTCGATCTCACCATCGCCGCCGGCGAGAGCGTCGCGCTGGTGGGCGAGAGCGGTTGCGGCAAGTCGACCGTGGCGAATGCGATCATGCGCTATATGGGCCGCAACGGGGCGATCACGGGCGGCGCGATGCGCTTCAAGGGGCGTGATCTGCTCGCCATGGGCGAGGCGGAACTGCGCAGCCTGCGCGGGGCCGAGATCGCGATGGTCTATCAGGAGCCCTTCGCCGCGCTCAACCCGTCCATGACGATCGGCCGCCAGCTCATGGAAGTGCCGATGATCCACGAGGGCGTGAGTGAAAGGGAGGCACGCGAGCGTGCCGCGCGCATGCTCGAAGACGTGCGGCTGGCCGATACCGAGCGGCTGATGGCGTCCTACCCCCACCAGCTCTCCGGCGGCCAGCAGCAGCGCATCGTGATCGCCATGGCGCTGCTCGCCAACCCGTCGCTTCTGCTCCTCGACGAGCCGACGACGGCGCTCGATGTCACGGTCGAGGCGGGGATCGTCGAGCTGATCGGCGAGATCAAGCGCAAGTTCGGCACGGCCATTCTCTTCATCAGCCATAATCTCGGCCTGGTGCACGAGGTCTGCGACCGGGTCTGCGTGATGTATTCCGGCGATGTGGTGGAGGAGGGCACTGTCGCCGACGTCTTCACCCATATGCGCCACCCCTATACGCGCGGCCTGTTCGGCTGCATCCCGCTCCCCGTGGCCGGGCGCGACGAGCGGCCTCTCGCGGCGATACCGGGGCAGTTGCCGCTCCCCCACGAGCGCCCGCAAGGCTGCAATTTCGGTCCGCGCTGTCCCTGGTTCGAGCCGGGGACCTGCGATGCCGGCAATGTGCCGATGATCGATACCGGCATCGCCGGGGAGGCGGCGCATCGCGCGCGCTGCCTGCGCCTCGATGCCGTCGATGAAGCACCCCCGCTCATCCCCGAGGCGGCGCCGGGCGCGGAGGCCGCAGCTGTGCCTGAGGGCGATGTGGTGCTCGCCGTCGAGGGAATGCAGAAATACTACCCCGTCTACGACCGCTCCATCGCCGCGCTGATCGCGGGGCGTTCGGTGCGCTGGGTGAAGGCCAACGAGGCGCTCGATTTCGAGGCGCGGCGCGGGCAGACGGTCGCCATTGTCGGCGAGAGCGGCTGCGGCAAATCCACCTTCGCCAAGGTGCTGATGGGGCTGGAGACGGCGACCGACGGCGCCATCATCTTCGAGGGCGACGATATTGCCGAGAGCGCCGTGACGGAGCGCTCGAAGCAGCAGATCGCCGCCTTGCAGATGATCTTTCAAAACCCCAACGACACGCTCAATCCGAGCCAGAGCGTCGGCGCGCAGATCGCCCGGGTGATCCGCAAATTCGGCATCGAGACCGACCGCGCGAAGATCCGGCAACGGGTCTTCGACCTGCTCGACCTGGTGAAGCTGCCGCGCGATTTCGCCCGGCGCATGCCGCGCCAGCTCTCCGGCGGGCAGAAACAGCGCATCGGCATCGCCCGCGCCTTCGCCGGCAATCCGTCCATGGTGATCGCCGACGAGCCGGTCTCCGCCCTCGATGTCTCGGTCCAGGCGGCGGTGACGCAACTGCTCACCGATATCCAGCGCGAACACGATACGACGCTGATCTTCATCAGCCACGATCTCTCGCTGGTGCGTTATCTCGCCGACCGGGTGGTGGTGATGTATCTCGGCCAGATCATGGAGCAGGGCCGCGTCGAGGACGTGTTTTCGCCGCCCTATCACCCCTATACCGAGGCGTTGCTCTCCGCCGTGCCGGTGGCCGATCCGCAGATCGAGAAGACGAGGATCGTGCTCGAAGGCGCCGTGCCGAGCCCGCTCGACCCGCCGAAGGGCTGCCCCTTCGCCACGCGCTGTCAGCATAAACTCGGGCCGATCTGCGACGATCAGCGCCCCCCCGTCCATGCGCGCACCGACGGCCACCGCATCGCCTGCCATATTCCGCTCGAAGAGCTGGAGACGATGCAACCGGTTTTTCGCAAAACGGTTGCATGACCGGGATCGGGCGCGCTCGCTTGTTTGAGCGAACGATGTCGCACTGCAGCATTTCCCTTTGGGAAGCAGGGGCTTCTATTGCAAGTTGTCTGGTATGACCTTTCGTACGTTATGAATAACTTTTTTTAAGATTTCTTTGCTGTCCTGTGTGCAACCGAGAAACGCCATGGGGACCGAGACCGTGCGATTCACTTCCTTTCTGCCCCGCCTGCCAAATGTCACGCGTCTTGGGCTGCGTGGCCGCATCGCCGCCGGATTCGCGGCGATTCTGATCCTGGCTGTCGGCATGGCGGGCTTTGCCATCTTCAATGCCTTGGGGCTCAACCGCGATTTTGCGGATTACCGCGCGATCGCGAACGAGACCCAGAGTGCGGAAACGCTGACGGCGGATTTCACCCGCATGCTCGTCCTCGCCCGTGACGAACTCGCAACGCCCGACGAAGAGCGACGCGCGGCCATTGCCGACATGAGTCACCGGGTGCGAAGCCAGATCATGGATGCGGTGGAGGCCACATCTTCCGATGAGCGCCGCGCGATGCTCACCCGCATCGTCATGACCTATGACGAGTTCGAGCGCGGCGTCGATGCACTCTTTGCCATGGATACGGAGTTGCGCAGCATCGTGGCCGACGAGGTGGAGCCGGCCATGGCCGCCGTGACCGAAGCGGTCTGGCAGCTCGTCTATTCCGCCTCGCTAGAAGGCGATCTCGATACCTCGAACGAAGGCTCGCGGGCGCTTCAATTCGGCCTCGTCTCGCAGGCTGCCTTCGCGCGCTATCTTGCGGGCGACGATCAGGCGCGCAACCAGGCCGAGATGACGGCCGGGCGTGCGCTCAATCTGGCGAAGGAGCTGCGCGACAAGACGACACATGCTGCGCGCAAGAACTGGCTCGCCACGATCGCCGAGAATCTCGAAATCTATCAGACCTCCATGCTGCGCGGCATGGAGGTGTCCGATGAGCTCGGCATCATGCGCGCCGAGGTGCTCGGCGAGAGCGAGCAGGCGATTGCCGGGCTGACCAACGAGATCGTCACCGGCGCCTCTCAGGAAGCGCGCGCGATCGGCGAGGGGACCGCCGCCGCTGCGATGCAGGTGGTGATGATGACCATCGCCGCGACCGTGCTGCTCGCCGTGCTCGGCATTGCCATCGCCGTCCTGATCGGACGCTCCGTCTCCCGCCCGGTCGTCGCCATGACCAGCGCCATGCGCGAGCTCGCCGACGGCAATACCGCGATCACCGTGCCGGGCCGCGAGCGTTCCGACGAGATCGGTGCCATGGCAGGCGCCGTCGAGATTTTCCGCCAGAACGCCATCGAGCGCGAGCGTCTCACCTCCGAGAGCGAGAAGGAGCAACTGGAGCGGGCCGAGCGCCAGCGTGCGGTCGAGACGCTGATCGCGGAATTCCGCGACTCGGTCGGCGCCATGCTGGAAGGCGTCACCGGCAACATGCAGCAGATGCGCGACACCGCCCATAACCTCACGATGATCGCCTCGCAAACGGCGGATCTGACCGAGCAGACGGCATCCGCATCAGAGGATTCGAGCAGCAACGCCGCCACCGCAGCCGAAGCCGCCGAGAGCCTCAACGGTGCCATCAACGAGATCGCCCGCGCCGTCGGCATGACCACCGAGGTGGTCGGTCGCGCCACGCAGGCAGCTGATCACACCAATACGAAGGTGGCGAGCCTGTCCGACGCCGCGCAGCGCATCGGTGACGTGATCGGACTGATCCAGGAGATCGCCGAGCAGACCAACCTGCTCGCCCTCAACGCCACCATCGAGGCGGCGCGCGCCGGTGAGGCCGGCAAGGGCTTCGCGGTCGTTGCGGCGGAGGTGAAGAACCTGGCCGATCAGACGGCCAAGGCGACCCAGGAAATCTCCGGGCAGATCGGCGCGATTCAGGGTTCGACCAAGGACGCCGTGTCCAATATCGAGCAGATCGCCGGCATCATGAAGGAGGTCTCGGAGCATACGACCTCGATTGCCGCGGCTGTCGAGGAGCAGGGCGCCTCCACCGACGAGATCACCCGCAACGTCCAGCGTTCGGCGCAATCGAGCCGCCAGGTCGCCGGGAATATCGAAAGCGTCAAGGCGTCGACCGGCGAGACCAATCGCTCCGCCGATCATGTCCTGCATTCCGCCGATGCCGCCACCGACGAAACGCAGAAGCTGCGCCGCGCCATCGACACCTTCCTGGAGCGCGTCGCCGCGGCCTAGAGCATCATTCCGTCGGGTGGATACCGGCTGACGGAAGAAATGATGCGTCGAACAATGACTTAGAGCGCCCGGCCTGACTCCGTCAGGTCGGAACGCGCTCTAAGCCGCATCGCGCTCGCGCCGAAGACAAAAAAGCCCCCGCATCGTGATGATGCGGGGGTTTCGTCATTCAGAGGCCAACGCAGACGCGATCGGCGCAGGCGGACTGTCAGCCGTGATGCGCCTTCACGTCCTGGCGCTGCTCGCCGAGGCCGTCGATCCCCATGGTGACGACATCGCCGGCCTTGAGATAACGCGGCGGCTTCATCGCGGTGCCGACGCCGGGGGGCGTGCCCGTGGTGATCACGTCGCCGGGCTCCAGGATCATGAAATGCGAGATATAGGAGACGAGCTGGGCGCAGTCGAAGATCATCGTCTTCGTCGAACCCGTCTGCATGCGCTCGCCGTTGACGTCGAGCCACATGCCCAGATCCTGCACGTCCTTGATCTCGTCGGGCGTCACCAGCCAGGGGCCGAGCGGGCCGAAGGTCGGGCAGCCCTTGCCCTTCGACCAGGTGCCGCCGCGCTCCATCTGGAATTCGCGCTCCGAGACATCGTGGCAGATGCAGAAGCCCGCGACGTAATCGAGCGCCTCGTTCGCCGCCACGTACGACGCGCGCTTGCCGACAACCATGGCGAGCTCGATTTCCCAGTCGGTCTTCTGGGAGCCCTTGGGAATGATCACATCGTCATTGGGGCCGACGATGCAGGAGGGCGCCTTGTTGAACAGGATCGGCTCGGCCGGGATCGGCGCGCCGGTCTCCGCCGCGTGATCGGCGAAATTCAGCCCCACCGCCACGAAATTGCGCACATCCGCCACGCAGGGCCCGATTCGCACCCCTGCTGGCGCCATCGGCAGCGAGGCCGGGTCGAGCGCGGCGAGTTTCGCGAGCGTCGCCGGATCGAGCGTCTTGCGCCCGATATCGTCGATATGCGCCGAAAGATCGCGCATCGCGCCCTCGGCATCGATCAGTCCCGGTTTTTCTGCGCCGGGTTCGCCGTAACGTACGAGTTTCATCTGGACCCTCTTGGTTTCCTCGCGGCGATCATGCGTGTGCGAGGCCGCGAAGACAAGGTGCGCAACACATTGCTCCGCCGTGAGGAAATCCCATCACGCCTGGATTTCAGGCGCGCATCAGCACATAGGTGCCCGGTGCATCGCAGATCGGTTCGAGCTTGCCGCCGCCGGGTTCGCGGGCGGGGACCTCGCGCGAATCCTGCTTGCGCACCCATTCGAACCAGTGTGGCCACCAGGTGCCCGGATGCTCGGTGGCGCCGGCGATCCAGTCTTCGAGCGTGCCCACCGGCGGGCCGTTGGTCCAGTGCTGGTATTTCGGCTTGGTCGGCGGGTTGACCACGCCGGCGATATGGCCGGAACCCGCAAGCACGTATTCCACCGGGCCGCCGAAGCAGGACGAGCCGAGGAAGACCGATTTCGCCGGGGCGATATGATCCTCGCGCGTCGCCAGATTGTAGATCGGGATCGTCACCTTCGAGAGATCGAGCCGCACGCCCTCGAGTTCCGCGCGCCCTTGCGAGAGATTGTTCTCGAGGTAGCAGTTGCGCAGGTAATATGAATGGTTCGCCGCCGGCATCCGGGTGGAATCGGAATTCCAGTAGAGCAGGTCGAAGGCGAAGGGATCCTTGCCCTTCAGATAGTTATTGACGATGTAAGGCCAGATCAGGTCGTTGGGGCGCAGCATGTTGAAGGCTGCCGCCATGCGTCCGCCATCGAGATAGCCGCGCGCTTCCATATTCTGCTCGATGGCGCGGATCTGGTCCTCGCAGGCGAAGATCTTGAGATCGCCCGCATGGGTGAAATCCACCTGCGTGGTGAAGAGTGTCGCCGAGGCGATCCGGTCGTCACCCTTGGCGGCCATATAGGCCAGCGCCACCGAAAGCAGCGTGCCGCCGACGCAATAGCCGATGGCCGAGACCTGCCGCTCGCCGGTGATCGTCTCGACCTGGTCCAGCGCGGTGAAGATGCCCTCGCGCATGTAATCGGCAAAGCCCTTGTCGCGGTGGCGCTCGTCCGGATTGACCCAGGAGATGCAGAAAACCGTCAGCCCCTGCGCGACCGCCCAGCGGATGAAGCTCTTGTCCGGGTTGAGATCGAGGATGTAGTACTTGTTGATCCAGGGCGGCACGATCAGGAGCGGGCGCGCGAGCACCTTCTCGGTCGTGGGCGTGTACTGGATCAGCTCGATCAGATCGTTGCGAAACACCACCTTGCCCGGCGTGTTGGCCATGTTCTCGCCGACCTTGAACTTGCTCGCATCGGTCTGGCGGATCTTGAGCTCGCCGTGGCCGGCTTCGATATCCTCCGCCAGCATCTTCATGCCGCGCGCCAGATTGGCGCCGCTTTCCTTGAAGGTCTCGCGGATGACTTCCGGATTGGTGGTGAGAAAATTCGAGGGCGACAGCGCGCCGGCGAGCTGCTTCACGTAGAAGCGCGCCTTCTGGCGGGTCTCCTCGTCGATGTCGTCGGCCTCGTCGACCATGTCCTCGGCCCAGCGCGAAGTGGCGAGATAGGCCTGTTTGAGCATGTCGAAATAGGCGTTGGTCGACCAGTCCTCATCCTTGAAGCGCCCGTCCTTCGGATCGGCGGCGACCGCCGGCGCGACCTCCTCGCCCTGCATGCGGCGCAGCGAGTTCGCCCAGATGTCCATGAAGGAGATCCCGAGGCGGCTTTGTGCCTCGACCGCCTTCTGGGGGTCGACGAGCCATTTCTCGGTGACCTGGACGAGCGTCTTGACCATGTCGCTCATCTCGTCCGCCGCGCCGACATGGCCGCGCCGTTCCTCCAGCGGCTTGAGATAGGCCGCCGTCGCCTTGCCGGCTTCCTCGTAGAAATGCGCCATGTTGCGCGTCAGCGCTTCGAGATCGGGTGAGTGCATCGCGTGTTCGCGCGGTTCATGCGACGAATCTGCGGATTTTGCCTTGCTTCCGGCATCGGATTTCGACCCAGACGCGGCCTGATCGGTGCGCTGTGAGGTCGGTGCCGGGGGCGGCGTCGGATCGACATCGGGAGGCGGTGCCTTTCCGGCGGCTTGTGCCGAGTTGCCCTGTGCCGAGTTGCCCTTCGTCTTGTCGCCCTGTGTCTTGTTGCTTTGAGGCTTGTCGGCGACCTTGCCGGCAGGTTTCGCTTTCGCTGCCGGTTTGCGCGTGCCAGGGGCATCGCGTGCCGTTTTTGCCGGTTGCGTCGCCGATTGCTTTGCTGCCGGCCCGGTTGCCGGCTTCGCCGCTGCCTTGCTCGCGGGCTTCGCCGCTGTCTTGCTCGCCGGCTTCGCCGCAGTCTTGCTCGACGCCTTTGCCGCCGACTTGGTCGCGGGCTTCGCCGCTGCCTTGCTCGCGGGCTTCGCCGATTGCTTGGTCGCGGGCTTCGCCGATTGCTTGGCCGTTTGCTTCGCCGCTGCTGCCCCGGCAACGTCCTTTGCGGCTCCGTCAGCCTGTTCCGGGGGTGCGGCGCCGTTGGCCGGCTTGTGACCTGCGTTGTCCGGCGCGGATTTGCCCCGTTTCGATCCGGGTTTTCCGACGGTACGGGCAGGTCCCGGAGTGTCGCTTCTGCTTGTCCGGTTGTCGGCCATGGTGCTCACTCCCCTTCCCCAGGCAGCGGTATCGTCAAAAAGGTTCCCGCCATTCTTTCGACATCGTAACCTGCGCGCTATGCTGTCGGCTAGACCCGGTAAAGGCGTACTTCAGGATTACGTGTCATTCCGCTTTCGGTTCCCGGCTCACGGCATGGTGCCCGGTTTCCTGATGACGCTGCCTGATCCCGTCCCATCCGGGCGGTACGCATAATGTTGAGGATCGCGCGACGATGACACCCGGCCCGAGCCGCCACACCCGGCATGAGATGCCCCCGCGATCCGTGCGGATCCGCCACGCCGCCGCAGCATTCGCGCTCGCCCTGATCCTCGGCGGCTGTGCGGGAGATCTGAACCCCGTTCGTGACGTCTTCGTGGCAACGGGGCTGGGCGAAGCGGAGCGCGAGGCGCCCGATTTCATCGCCGGCACCCGCCCGGGCGAACTCGCCTATGCGCCGATCCGGCGGATCGACCGCGCGGCCAACGAGCCGCGGACCGAGGAAGAGCTCGTCGAGATGGAAGATGATCTTCGCCGCCTGCAGCAGAGCCAGGCCGCGCGCGCAGCACAGACCCGCCGCATGACGCTGCTGCCCGATCCCGAGCCTGTCATCGTCGAGCCGCTGCCCGATTTCGATCCTGAAATCGACCCCGCACGTCCGTGAATCCCGGTCGGAAGGCCGCGCTCTCGCCGTAATCGGCGGGCAGGCGGAAATCGCCGATGCAACCGCGCCGGTGAGATGATATGCAGGCGGTGCCGATCTGCCCATGCGCGAATCGGTTTTCGCCCGGATGCGCCCTGAACGGATACGCGATCATGAACGATTTCTACCGCACGCAACGCCTGCCGCCCTACGTCTTTGAGCCGGTCAACAAGATCAAGGCCAAGGCGCGGGCCGAGGGCGTCGACATCATCGATCTGGGCATGGGCAATCCGGATCTCGCCGCACCGGCGCATGTCGTCGCCAAGCTGGCCGAGACCGCCGGCAAGCCGCGTACGGATCGCTATTCCGCCTCCAAGGGTATCCCCGGCCTGCGCAAGGCCCAGGCCGGCTATTACGCCCGGCGCTTCGGCGTGAAGCTCGATCCGGAGACGCAGGTCGTCACCACGCTCGGCTCCAAGGAGGGCTTCGCCAATATGGCGCAGGCCATCACCGCGCCGGGGGACGTCGTGCTGGTGCCCAATCCGAGCTATCCCCTGCACAATTTCGGCTTCCTGATGGCCGGCGGCGTCGTGCGCAACGTGCCGGCGGAGCCCTCGCCGGAATTCTTCCATGCGGTGGAGCGGGCGATGCGGCTGAGCGTGCCCAAGCCGATCGCGCTCGTCGTCTGCTATCCGGCCAATCCCACGGCCTGCACCGCTTCGCTCGATTTCTACCGTGATCTCGTCGCCTTCGCCAAGAAGCACGAACTGATCCTGCTCTCCGATCTTGCCTATGCCGAGGTGTATTTCGACGACAACCCGCCGCCATCGGTCTTGCAGGTGCCCGGCGCCATGGATGTCGCGGTGGAATTCACCTCGCTGTCGAAGACCTATTCCATGGCCGGCTGGCGGATGGGTTTCGCGGTGGGCAACGAGCGCCTGCTCTCGGCACTGGCGCGGGTGAAATCCTATCTCGATTACGGCGCCTTCACGCCCGTCCAGGTCGCGGCGGCTGCGGCGCTGAACGGGCCCGACGATTGCATCGAGGAGATGCGCACGATCTATCGCAAGCGCCGCGACGCGCTGGTCGAATCCTTCGGCAAGGCCGGTTGGAAGATCGAACCGCCGAGCGCGTCGATGTTCTGCTGGACGCCCATCCCCGAGCGGTTCCGGCATCTGGGAAGCCTGGAATTCGCCAAGCTGCTGGTCGAGAAGGCCGGCGTCGCGGTGGCGCCGGGGATCGGTTTCGGCGAGCATGGCGACGAATATGTGCGCATCGCGCTGGTCGAGAACGAGCAGCGCATCCGCCAGGCCGCGCGCAGTATCCGCCGCTTCTTCGAGGATCGCGACAAGGCGCTCGACAACATCGCCCCGCAATCCGCGCCGACCAGCGCCGCCTCAGCGTAGATCGGGAAACTTGCGCCGACAGGCTTCGCCGGCAATTCCGGCCCAGGCGAAGCCGAGTGCCCAGCCGGCCAGGACGTCGCTGGGCCAGTGCACGCCGAGATGGATTCGGCTCAGGCCGATCAGCACGACGATGAGCGCGGCGCTCGCGGCGATGAAACGCGCCGTCGCGAGCTTGTCCTGCGCCCCGATCAGATCCCGCGCGACGATCGTGACGAGGGCTGCGGAAACCATCGCATGCGCGCTGGGGAAGCTGTTGGTGAACACCTGCGTCGCGGGTTCGAACAGGTCCGGGCGCGGGCGCGCGATCAGGGCCTTCAGCGCCGCGTTCACGGCAATGGCGCCGAACAGCACGATGCCCACGCGCAGGGCCCGGCCCCGCGCATCCCGCAGCCAATGGGTGGCGATGACGAGCAGGCCGGTGCCGACCAGCACCGTCATGCTGCCCAGAGCCGAGACGTCCCGCACCATCGCGTTGAACCAGTCCGGGCCGAGCGGCGCGCCGAGCGGGTCGCGCAGCAACAGCGGCAGGGACCGGTCGAATGTCATCAGAAACGGCTGGAGGCCCGGCAGGGACAGCGCCGTAACAAGCAGCAGGAACAGGGCGAAGGCCGCCAGAATTGTCCGCATCCGGTTTCACCACGATGCGCGAGGCGCAGCCTCACGCTATGTTACGAATTGTTTCAGGCGCCTTGGAACCGCCGGGATTTGGAGACGTTATTGCGTCGGGGGATGGTTAACGAAAGGTTGATAGAGGACGCCATGCCGATATTGGTTCAAACGCCCGAAGTCACCGAAACCGATCAGGCCGTGTTGCGCTCAGTTCTCGGCCCGGCCCGCCATGTCCCACGCTCTGCCGAGGCGATGCGCGCTGCGGCACAAAGGCTCGCGCAGGCTTCCCCATCCGCACCCGCATCGTGTGCACCCGTATCGCCTGACCCGGATGCCGGGAGGCCGATGCGCAGGCGGCACGGTGGATCCGATGCCGCGGCGAGCGAGCATCAGGATCGGTTCTGTCGCTACCCCGGCTGAACGGTTTCCGGTTCATTCCAGCGTTTCGATATAGGCGATCAGTGCACGGATCTCGTTATGGGTGAGCTGGAGATCCGGCATCGGCGGGTGCGGTGAGCGCAGGAAATCGCGCAGATTTTCCGCCGTAAGATCATCGCGCTGCGCGATTTGCATGAAGCTTGCCACCTGGTCGCTCGCAACATCCTGCCCCGGCCCCACCAGATGACACGAGGCACACCAGCGCTCGGCGATGACTTCGCCTTGCAGCGCATCGGCCGCAGCCGGCATGCTGGCCGCGACCAGCATTGCGCATGCGGCCAGCGTGCCGGGAAACCCATGCATCATCCGGTCTTTCCGGCCTTCGTCATGAACCTGCATGGCGCACCCCCTTTGCGATCGCGACGTGAACCGGCGTTCAACCGGCGAATCAACAGCCAGCCTAGCGGCGGCGCAACGACCTGCAAACCGTGAACCTGTTGCATGCCGGGCGCGGGGCGAAGTTTATGCGTTCGTCTTTACCATCTGGCAAAGTCGAGGCCTTATTTTGAAGTGTGTTTTGCGTAAACAAGGGTGTGTGACCCGGCATGATCGCCACGCCGACTTTCCCCGATCTCGCCGCGCTCGTCGTCGATGAGAGCCTGTATATCCGCCGCATCCTGCGCGACATGCTGACGCGTGTCGGCATCAAGCGCGTGCTCGAGGCGCCGGACGGGGCCGAGGCGCTCGGCGTGCTCTCGGAGAGCAAGCCCGATCTCGTCATCCTCGACTGGGATCTCGCGATTCTCTCCGGCGAGGAGTTCATCCGTCTGACGCGCACCCCCACCACCTCGCCGGCGCCGAGCATCCCGATCATCGTGATGATGGGCAAGCCGCGCCGCTATGTCGTCGATCGGGCGATGTCGCTGGGCGTCAACGAGATCATCGCCAAGCCTTTCTCCCCCAAGGTCTTGTGGTCGCGCCTCGACGAGGTGATCAACCGTCCGCGCCCCTATATCCAGATCAAGGGCCTGCTGCGCCCCGTGGCGCGCTCCACCGACGCCCTGCCGCAGAAGGTGGCTGCCTGATCTTGTCCGGTTGCGTGTGGAACCAGACACCACCTCTCGCGATTTATTGTTCTTGGCATTTCGCCGGCTGCGCTGTTACCCTTGTTCCCAAGTTGGAGAGCTCCCCCATGACGGCTGCGGAGTTCGCGAGGATGAAACCTTGGCGGTGGACAGTGGTGCATTCGGCGCAGGTGCAAAGGCGGAAGGATCTCTGAACTTCGACAGTACGGCTGCGAAGGCGACGGGACAGAACACGCAGGAGCATCGGGCGCATCGCCAGAACAGGCGAGCAGGCGCGGCCTATGCGGCGCTCGATCTCGGCACGAACAATTGCCGCCTGCTCATCGCCGAACCCGCCCGCGCCGGCTTTCGTGTCATCGACGCTTTCTCGCGCATCGTGCGCCTCGGCGAGGGGCTCGCCAGCGCCATCACGCTCAACGACAACGCCATCGACCGGACCATCGAAGCGCTGCTGATCTGTCGCGACAAGATGCACGCGCGCGGTGTCCACCGGGCGCGGCTGATCGCGACGGAAGCCTGTCGCATGGCGCGCAATGCCGACCATTTCATCGAACGGGTGCATGTCGAGACCGGCATGGAGCTCGAGATCGTCGACCGGCGCACCGAAGCCTTCCTCGCCGTGACGGGATGTGCGGCGCTGGCAGATCCCGAGGCACATTCGGTGATCGTCTTCGATATCGGCGGCGGCTCCACCGAAATCGCCTGGCTCGACGGCCAGGCCCGCTCACCGCTCGCCGATCCCTGCAAGCGCATCCGCGCCTGGGATTCGCTGCCCGTCGGCGTGATCACCCTGGCCGAACGCCATGGCGGCGTCGAAGTCGGGCCCGAGAAATTCGAGCGCATGGTCGAGGAAGTCTCGCAGATGCTCACGCCCTTCGCGCTGGCAGCGGGGGCGGCCACGGCGGCGCCGGACTTTCATCTGCTCGGCACGTCCGGGACGGTCACCACCGTCGGCGGCATCTTCCTGCGCCTGCCGCGCTACGACCGCCGTCAGGTCGACGGGCTCTGGATGGCGGCGACGGAGGTGGATACGGTGCTCGACGAGCTTGTCGGGCTCGACTACGAAGCGCGGGCGGCGAGCCCCTGTGTCGGGCGCGAGCGGGCCGATCTGGTACTCGCGGGCTGCGCCATTCTGGAAGGCATCCGCCGCGCCTTTCCCGCGCCCCGTCTGCGCATCGCCGATCGCGGTCTGCGCGAGGGGATATTGATGAATCTGATGCGCGAGGACGGCGTCTGGAAGCGTCGTCGCGGGCGCCGCAGAGGCCGTTCGCGCAACGGTTCACCGGCGCCGGGTCCGGCCATGCCCGATCCCGGTCGCGCCTGAGGCGAGAAAAATCGTGTCACAAAAGAGCAGTAACCCCCCGCGCGCACTCAAGGTGAAGCTGAAGAAGGCGCGCGGTCGCACGCCCTCGCAGCAACGCTGGCTGCAGCGCCAGCTCAACGATCCCTATGTCCTGCGCGCCAAGCGCGAGGGCTGGCGCTCGCGCGCGGCCTTCAAGCTGCTGGAGCTCGACGAGAAGTTCAAGTTCCTCAAGCCCGGCCAGCGCATCGTCGATCTGGGCGCGGCGCCCGGTGGCTGGTCGCAGGTGGCCGCGCGCAAGATCGGGATCGTGGATGAGAGCGGCGCCGAACGCGAAAAGGCGCGCGGCAAGATTGTCGGCATCGATCTCCTGCCGATCGAGCCGATGCCCGGCGCCGAATTCATCGAGATGGATTTCCTCGACGATGATGCGCCCGCGCGCCTCGTCGCGCTGCTGGGCGGCCCGGCGGATGTGGTGATGTCGGACATGGCGGCCAATGCCACCGGTCACAAGAAGACCGACCATCTGCGCATCATGGGGCTCGCCGAGACCGGTGCGGAATTCGCCCGCTCGGTTCTGGCGCAGGGCGGCACCTATATCGCGAAGGTGCTGCGCGGTGGCACGGAGGGGGCGCTGCTGGCTGATCTGAAGCGCGACTTCGCCAATGTCCGCCACTACAAGCCCCCGTCGAGCCGCTCCGATTCAGCCGAGCTCTTCGTCCTCGCCATGGGCTATCGCGGCGAGGACCGCGTCGCGGCGGAACAGGGCGAGGCCGGTTGAACGCGGTGTCGCGCGGGCTGGCGCAGATCAGGTGATGTGCCAGTCTGCGGCCCGGCCGTGTGGCGCCGTCAGCTTCTCGCGCAGTTTCTCCCGCGCACGGGAAAGGCGGGAACGGAAGGTGCCGACCGGCATGCCGGCGGCCTGTGCATTGTCCTCGTAGGAGCTCTCGGGGCGCATCGCCAGAGTGACGGCGAGCCGCTGCTCCGGGGGCAGGTCATCGACGGCATTCGCGATGTCGCGGCAGGCGACGCGATCCTCCTGGCGCGGCGGTGATGCGGTTTCCAGCGCGCCGTCGATCTCGATATCGGCCTCCTCGCGTCGCGCGCGCACGCCGCGGTTGGCGAAGACCGTGAAGGTAATCCGCCGCAGCCAGGCGGCGAGGCTGCCACCGCGCCAGCCATGGGATTTGCGCAGGGCGCGTTCGAGCGCATCCTGCACGAGATCCTCGGCTTCATCGGGATTGCGTTCCAGCCGGCGGGCGTAACGCCGCAATCCGGGAATTTCTGCGGCGATGCGGTGCGCCAGACGGCGCTTCTGCGCCGGGTCCATCGTGGCTGGGGCATCGCTCTTCGCATTGCGCGCAAGGCTCTGCTCGTGCCCGTCTGCGATCTCTCGGCTGAGTGTGTCCTGCATGAATACGGCTATCGCCTCCTGTGGCGCCCTCACTTCATCCGTCTCAGAGGAGAGTGCAGAAGCGACGAAAAAGTGACGCTTGCGAAACTTTTTTCACGCCGCCTGGAACGATTCACCCCGCGAGACTGTCTGGAAGGGTAACGCGTCATACCGCGCAGGCAAGCGTAACGGCTTGTGCGGGCATGGCGTGCCGATCGATCGGAAACTGAAAAAGGGAATACGATATGAACTTCGCTCGTACCACGCTCGCCGCCGTTGCCGCACTGGGTATGGCTTTCGGTGCTGCCTCCCTGACCGGGACCAGCGTCACCACGCCCGTCGCCGCCCAGACCGCTCCGGCACCGGGTCAGGCACCGAACGTGGATGAGGATACCCTGCGCTCCTTCGCCGTGGCGACGCTGGAAATCCAGGAGATCAGCCAGACCTATCAGCCGCAGATGGAAGCGGCCGAGTCGCAGGAGCAGCAGCAGCAGATCGCCCAGGCTGCGAATGACGAGATGGTCGCTGCCGTGGAAGCGGTGCCCGGCATTGACGTCGACAGCTACAATGCCATCGCCGAAGCCGCGCAGGCCGATCCGGAGATGATGCAGCAGATCAACATGTTCATCGCCGAAGCCGCCGGACAGTAAGCTGCGGCGGGATTCGTGTGAACTGAAGGGCCGGCGGATCATCCCGCCGGCCTTTTTTGCGTCCCGGGTCAGAACGCGTCCGCGTGGATCTGGGCGAGCGCCGCACGCACGACCTGCATGTCGTCTCCCACAGCCAGAATCAGCCGCAGGTCGCGCCCCTCGCGACGACCGATGGCAGCGCCGTGGACGGTCGGGCCATTCGCCTGGGGCGCGTGCATGCTGACGGTGAAGCCGGACAGATCGTCGAGGCTGTGAGCGGTAATGTCGATATCGATCGGCTGCGACGGCGTCTCACCATTCGCGCTCTCCTGCGCTGCAAGGCCGCGCGCGAGCATCTGCGGATTGCGCAGATCGCGCTCGGCGAGATCTGCCGTCTCGCCTTCGAGGCGAAAGACGCCGACGGCGAGGCGGTTGCGGCAGGTGGGGGCAATGCAGGCGATCACGGCTTCCGGGTAGCCGACATTCTCGCGCGTCCCCAGCCATTTGCTCATCGGAAGGGCGAGCCAGACTTCGCCGCCCTCGCGCTCGGCCAGACGCCGCAGATCGAGCGAATCGAGGCCGGCAACCCGCGTCCCGCCCGGCGTGCATCCGCTCAGCAGCAATGCGAGCATCAGCGCGCAGGCGAGGGCGAGCCGATTCAGCCCGGTGGCGGGCCGGTGAGAATGGTCAAACAGGGGGCGGCGAATCGCACGAGCGAGCATGCGGCGATTATGCGCGCGCACCTTTCGTTGCAAAGCGATTTCTCGTTTGCGGGAACGGTCCGGGGCAGCCGTGCGGCAATACATTCCCCTGCGATATGTTCGTTAATCCGAACGAATTCGTTGCATCACGCGCGAAATCCGGTCAAAAGAAGCGCCATGACAGACACGGTAAGCCAATCGACGCCCGAAAGCACATCCGGCGGGCCTGACGGTGATTTCGAGACCCTTGCGGCGCTGGCACGCGTGCAGGTTGATACGCCGTCGAGCCACGTGGTGCATTTCGGCGAGAGCGAGCCCATCGAGATGGATTGCGGCGCCAGCCTTGCGCCGTGGCAGATCGCCTACCAGACCTATGGCGAGCTCGCGCCCGATCGCAAGAACGCGGTGCTGATCTGCCATGCCCTGACCGGCGACCAGCATGCCTGCAACGTCCATCCGGTGACGGAAAAACCAGGCTGGTGGCGGCTCTTCGTCGGGCCGGGCAAGGCGATCGATACCGATCGCTATTTCGTCATCTGCGCCAATGTGCTCGGCGGCTGCATGGGCACGACCGGCCCCGCCTCCACCAATCCGGCGACAGGCAAGCCCTATGGCGTCGATTTTCCGCTGGTGACGATCCGCGACATGGTGCGCTCTCAGGCCATGCTGCTCGACAAGCTCGGCATCGATGACCTGCTCTGCGTGGTCGGCGGCTCGATGGGTGGCATGCAGGTGCTGGAATGGGCCGCGCTCTATCCCGAGCGCGTCTTCTCCGCCATGCCGATTGCCGCCGCGACGCGCCATTCGGCCCAGAACATCGCCTTTCACGAAGTCGGGCGCCAGGCTGTGATGGCCGATCCCGGCTGGGCGTCGGGGCGCTATCTCGAACGCGGTACCCGGCCACGCAAGGGGCTCGCCGTGGCGCGCATGGCGGCGCATGTGACCTATCTCTCCGAAGGGGCGCTGCATCAGAAATTCGGTCGCAAGCTGCAAAGCCGCGCGGCGCCGACCTTCTCCTTCGATGCCGATTTCCAGATCGAGAGCTATCTGCGCTATCAGGGCTCGACCTTCGTCGAGCGTTTCGACGCCAATTCGTATCTCTATGTCACCCGTGCGATGGATTATTTCGACCTCGCAGCCGAGTTCGACGGCAAACTCTCGCGCACCTTCCGGGGCGCGCCGACGCGGTTCTGCGTGATGAGCTTCACCTCCGACTGGCTGTTTCCGACGAAGGATTCGCGCGCCATCGTGCAGGCGCTGAACGCGGCTGCGGCCTCGGTTTCCTTCGTCGAGATCGAGAGCGACAAGGGGCATGACGCCTTTCTGCTCGACGAGCCCGACATGTTCTCCGCCGCCAAGGGCTTCATCGACGCCGCCGCGCGGGATCGGGGGGTGGCATGAACGCGCTGCCACCGGACGATTTCGTGACGCGCAAGGCCTCCCTCGCCGCCGCCGGCGCGCGTCCCGACCATCTCCTGCTCGCGGAAATGGTGGAGCCGGGCGCGCGGGTGCTTGATGTCGGCTGCGGAGACGGTTCGCTGATGGCGCTCTTGCGCGATCTGCGTGATTGCGATGCGCGCGGGGTCGAACTCGACCGCGAGAATGTGAACAAATGCCTGGCCAAGGGGCTCGCGGTGGTCCAGGGCGATGCCGATACGGATCTGTTCGATTATCCCGATGACGGGTTCGACTATGTCATCCTGTCGCAGACGATCCAGGCGACGCTGCGCCCGCGTGAGGTGCTCGAGCAGATGCTTCGTATCGGCAAATGCGGGATCGTCTCGTTTCACAATTTCGGCTACTGGCGCGTGCGTTTCGAATTACTCCTGCGCGGGCGGATGCCGGTCACCGAGCAGCTGCCTTTCAGCTGGTACGACACGCCCAATATCCACCATTGCACCATGCGCGATTTCGTCGCCCTGTGTCATGAAGTCGGTGCGGTGATGGAGCGCGCGGTGGCGCTCGATGCCGGCGACCGCCCGGTGCGCCTGCCCTTGCCCTGGTGGATCTGGAACATGATCGGGCGCCAGGGCGTGTTCCTGCTGCGGCGTGGCGAAGGGCAGGGCGGTAACGGCTAGCCGGTGTTTTACGCATCCGGATGGGTGCGTAGGCGGTAGCCAAGTGCGGCAAAACCGGGCAAAAAGAGCCTGCCGATACGTCACTTTTAGTGGAAGCCGATGACCGATCAGCAAGCGCCCTCGGGCGAAGCCTTTCCCGCCGCGACCCGTGAAGACTGGATGCGTCTCGTCGAGGGCGTCCTCAAGGGGCGCGATTTCGAGGAGACCCTCGTCTCGCAGACCGCCGACGGCATTCGCGTCGATCCGCTCTATGCCGCCGCGCTGGCGCAGGCGCAGCCCGTGCGCGCCGAACACGCGCCGTGGCATGTGGCCCAGCGCGTCGACCATCCCGATACCGGTGAAGCCGCACGTCAGGCGCTGACGGATCTGGAAGGTGGCGCCGACGCGCTCAGCCTCGTTTTCGACGGCGCAAGGGCCGCACGCGGTTTCGGCCTGCGCATCGCCACGCTCGATGATCTCGATGCCGCGCTAGACGGGGTGCTGCTCGACATCGTGCAGATCCGCCTCGATGCGGGCCGCTCCGGGCGCCACGCCGCAGCGGCGCTGATCGCCCTGGCCGCCCGGCGCGGGCTGTCGCTCGACAAGCTCGATGCCGATCTCGCCCTCGACCCGATCGGCGCCGCGGCCTGTGACGGTGGTTTCTCGGCCAGCTGGGAGATGATCGCCGATCGTTGCGGCGAAACCGCTGTGGCTCTGGCGGATAAAGGATTTGCCGGCACGATCTTCCTCGCGGATGGGCGGCCCTGTCACGAAGCCGGCGGCAGCGAAGCACAGGAACTCGCCGCCGTTCTCGCGACTGCACTGGCCTATTGGCGGGCGCAGGAAGCAGCGGGTCTCGATCCGGAGCAGGGTCGGCGCAACCTCGCCTTCCTGCTGGCGGCGGATGCCGATCAGTTTTCGACCATCACCAAGTTCCGCGCCCTGCGCCGCCTCTGGGCGCGCGTCGAGGCGGCGGCGGGTTTCGATCCGGCGCCGATCCGGCTGCATGCCGAGACCGCCTGGCGGATGACGACGCAGCGCGACCCCTGGGTCAACCTCCTGCGCACGACGATCGCGAGCTTCTCCGCCGGCATCGGTGGCGCCGACAGCGTCACCGTCCTGCCTTTCACGACCGCGCTCGGCCTGCCGGACGCTTTTGCCCGGCGCGTGGCGCGCAATACGCAGCATATTCTCCTGCAGGAGAGCAATCTCTGGCGTGTGGTCGATCCGGCTGCCGGCGCCGGTGGCTACGAGGCGCTCACCGAGGCGCTTTGCGAAACGGCCTGGGAGGCTTTCCAGCAGATCGAATCGGATGGCGGCATCGTCGGCAGCCTCGCTTCCAGCGCCTTGCAGGTGCGCATCGGTGAGGTGCGCGCGGCCCGCGCCGCCGTCATCGCGGATCGCCGCGCCCCGATTACCGGGGTGAGCGCCTTTCCCGATCTCGACGAGAAGCCCGTCGATCTCGCCCTGCGCGAGCCGCCCCCGGAGATGCCGGAGCCGGATACGGCCACCATGCCCGCCGGCTTTGCCGATCTCGTCGCCGCGATCACGGAGGGGGGGAGCACACGGGCGCCGGCGAACCCGCCGCCGGGCGTCGAGCCGACCCTGCTCTCGGCCCTGCCGCACCGGCGTGAAGCCGAGCCCTACGAGCATCTGCGCGATCGCTCGGACCAGTATCTCGCCGATAACGGTGAGCGTCCGAAGGTCTTTCTGGCCAATCTCGGCAAACTCGCCCAGTTCAATACGCGCGCCGGCTTTGCCCGCAACGCTTTCGCGGCGGGTGGGGTCGCGGCGATCGGCGAGGAGGGTTTCACCGATTCGCAGGCGCTGGCCAAAGCCTTCACCGAGAGCGGCGCCAGCGCGGCCTGCCTGTGTTCGACGGAAGCGCTCTATGCCGAGCATGGCGTCGAGGCGGCCCGTGCGCTCAAGGAGGCGGGCTGCGCCATCCTGTTCCTCGCCGGCCATCCCGATGATCTCGAAGCGCCGATGCGCGAAGCCGGTGTCGATGCCTTCCTGCATGAAGGCTGCGACCTGCTCGCGCTGCTCGGCGAAGCCTGGGCGGTGATCGCGGGCGAGCGCAGCGAGGCCTTCTGAGGC
>LFIK01001157.1_pt1 | contig 20562 bp, 29 predicted proteins | sample 643401 | NCBI WGS metagenome assembly LFIK01 (sample SAMN03777447, study PRJNA286221) | soda lake metagenome | biome: soda lake; feature: Kulunda steppe; material: water; isolation source: sample T5-Br brine of Lake Tanatar-5 | place: Russia: Kulunda steppe | collected 2010-07
CTACAGCTGCTAGGGCCACTGCTGACTCCGCGCACTGCTGCCACGCCTTCTGCCTAGCTTCCGCTACATCCAGCATTTGAATGGCGGTGACTTGCCTGACTGTGAAGCGATTGGACACCAAGCAGAGTTTTCCTGCCTGATCTTGGGGAAGGGCCTGGCGGGCTGGTCGAACTCCCTGAGGCTGCTGCTGGTAAGACTGCTGCTGCCCCTGATGCTGGTGCGGTTGCATTTGCTGTTGGCTGAGCTGGTGCTTTCCACGGGAGGGCCATGCCAGATCAGCCAGGATGTGGCTGATTGCTGCGGGGGTTGGGGTAGGTATTGCTTGACTCCCAACCAGATGCGTTGCCCAGCTCTGTGGGAGGGCTTGCAGGACCCTTCATTATCTCATTGTTTTTTACAAGCAGGCTAGCTGTCGCATCTCTTGACCAAGGCCCTCTCTTCTAACCCCTTTGAACAAGAGTTGCAATTCTTGGGATTCCTTTGAGGGACAGGATCCTCAGTGAGGCAAAGATTATATTGCCATGGTTCCAACTGGCTGGGACGCTTTGTGGATACTGCACTGCACGGCTGTTGTTTGTTAAAAAAAAGGAGGAGGCCAGTGAAAACATGCCTTCCTGTATGCATACCACCAGGTTCATCCTTTCTGGCATAGCCTTCCATTCTCCCTTTCTAAGGTAGATTCTCAGCCTTACAAACTGAATCACATAATAAATCGGAAGGAATAAGAATTAGGGCACATAAATGGCAGCAATCCTAGTAGAAAGAATTAAACAAATGAAGTCGCTCTGAAAGGTATCATGAGGCCTGCTTCTTAACGAGTATTGTCAATTGTTTACTCACTGTCCGGCGGCAGAGGAACCTTAAAAGTACATGGATCATTTACATGTATGCTTGCTTAAGAAGGGATGAGCTTGATGCTAGCCTGCTGGCAACTCCTGCTTCCCCTGCTTTGCAGCATCTGTTGTACTCAGAAATACCTGCCAAGCTACACAAGGGGCCACCAGGAATTTGTTAGCTCCCCTGTAGGACCCCTCCTTAACACCGTTTGCTGACTTACTAAGCACCAACACCTGAACAAAGCCCCTCTCTACAATGCCAGCCCCGCAAGTTCTGCACCAGCGACACTGCCCCTTTCAAGGCCTGCTGACCAAATAGTGCCCAACGTGCTCTTGCCCCCTGCTTATTTCCTACTAATTGCACAACCCGTGGCCCAACTTTTTGCTTGCCAATGGCCCCATGCCCCCTTGCATAATGATGCATCACTATGTGCATATCATATGCCCTGCGCACAAGACTAAAAGGCAGAGTTGTCCCTTGCAGCACCCCCCTTTGAAGCGCATGGGTGGATCCTGGCCGAACATCGTGGCCATTTCCGGACAGAGCGACTGGAGCACCCGGCTGGTGCAATTGATTGCAATAGAGGGATATACTCACCGTTGTGAAGCATTTGGGGGTTGTTTTGGGGGGTCAGGGCAGAGGTGCAAACCATCCACAACGACTCATCCCTGTGAAGGCAAACTCCACACTGACCGAGCCCAAAAGGGACAGACCATCCACACTGACTGATCCCCAAAGGGGCAAGCCGTCCACCCTGACTGATCCTCAAAGGGGCAAACCGTCCACACTGACTGAACCCCAAACCAAAACTCGGGACAGTGGGTGGACATGCAACCCCCCTCTGCCGACGCTCACTTCCCCCCATGTTTACAACTCTGCCGACGCTCACTTCCCCCCATATGTTTACAAACCTGCCCAAGGCCTGGAGCTTGCCCTCGCTGGCCCGCGCAAGCAATTCTGTGGAGGCAACTGCCACTGCTGCTGCAAGGGGATATGCGGTTTGGGCTGCGGCTGCCAGGCGCCGGGCAGAGGCCGGGCTCACGCCTTGGCACCACAACCCTTGCCTGCCTCACGCAGCGCTTTGTCATTGCGCTGCCGCTGCTCCAGGCACTGCTTCCACCTCCCTGCCTCAGCCAGGTCCCCCGCCCGGAGCGCCACCAGGTCCTGCCTGAAGCGGCAGTCTGATGGAAGGGGGTCATCCACAGGCAGGAAGTGCGCGCGCCTCTGCGAGGCCCACGTCCACACCCTGTGCAGCAGAGCCGAAGCAGCGGTCAGGGCATGCTTGCAGCGCCAAGCGTGTGTGTAAGGCCAGCGCAAGAAGCAAAGAGCGTCAACAAACGGCAATAGAGCATGCTTGCACAGAGAGCACCTTGACCCAACTCATGCCAGCCGCACTACACCCAGCTGCATGCATGCACATCAACGCCGCCTTTACTGACAAGAGCCCAGGCCCCCCCCCTTCCCTGGGATGATTTCTCAATCTTTTCGGCCCAGGTTAGAAGGCAAAACCTGCTTGGCCAATGCAAGCAACTTAAAAATCTGCCAATGCAGGCAATACAGACATCTCCCTCAAGAAAGTGGCATTCAACCTGCCAGTCTATACTCACAGCTATACTCATACTTTTCACGTGATGTACGCTCACAAGCAAATCATCCTTTGTTCACGTATCCACGACCATTTTTAAGGCAAGGTCAGCAGCACCGGGCAGCCCACAGCAGCAGCCCCCAAACCGGCACTGGCCCAAGATGATACTGTGATGATCTAGTTGGTCACATCCATTTACAAGTGGACAATTTGGATGTGAGAACTGATGCCACAGAATGTTCATAAACGTCACGAGGCACTACTAGTGCACATGCTCTCGAGCACACAGCATGCCAACCGCGCGCATGCACACACACCACACCCCCACACTCACCAAAAGCATGCAAGCAAGGCGTAGAAGTTGCCCGCACTGGCACACACGCACATGTGAAACACTGCAATTCAGCATTGGCGCATCCACCCTGCGTGCTTGCTTGGAGTGGAGCACGCACGTTCATGATGCAGCAATACATGCGCATGCTTACCATTCTCCGCCCACATCCATGTGTGACAGCCAGCGACACATGCACGTGCTTACCGCTCTCCGCCCACATCCATGTGTGATAACCAGTTCCCTTCCACGCTCAGGACCTGCTTCCCATACTCCTTCAGCCCTGGTGGCAGCTCTCCAGGGGACTGCGGGTTAAACAATACCACATGCCTTGAGGACCGCACGTGCTATCCTGGGCCTAAAGGCAGTTGGGAAGTTGACTTCAGCACACGTTCATGCCAGAACAGTGCCAAGCGCTCATGCCGATGCCAATGAGTGCTTGTAAGGGGAACTGGGTTGTAGCGCCAAAACAACGGCAGGCAGGGATTAATTTGTTCGAATTGATTTCACGTGTGGAGCGCCTTGCAAACAGGGGAACACCGGGCACAAGGTCACGCGGAAAATAGAGCCACAGAGCTCTTTGGGCTCTGCTCAAGGGCCGCTCCAACTCCTTGCCCGCACCCACCTGGCCACCATTCTTGCCTCCACCCCACGAGGGTCCGATGTGCAGCTTGCCAAGTGCCGCCCCCATACTACGAATGGCGCCGCCACTGTTTGGCCCTGACTTCAGACCGCCCACCTGACCATGGATGCAAAAAGCATCGGAGCTCAAGTCTGAGGCATTTGAGCTCAAGTCCCATCTGACCATGGATGCAAGGTATTGGAGCTCGAGTATGAGCACTGAGTTCGCCTCTCCAACGGGCTCACCTCGCAGCAATTCTACCAATCCAACCGTTGGATCACATGGAGCAGCTTTGGTCACTGATATCAGTCCATTGCCTTTTCTTGAACCTAGATGCACTGTGCAAGCACATGCATGCATCTTTGTGTGTGCATGAATGTGCTTGTGTGTGTGTTTGTATAACATGCACATTTGCCCAGGAAGGTGCTCGTCACACATCATCAAGCCAAAAAAACAGGTCTTCAAAGCAGAGCAGGTCCAGGCTCATTGAAGCTTTAAGTATGTCGATCTGACCATTTGCACGACTTTTAGAATCTCACCAGCTTATTAAATCCAGAAAAGATGCTACCACCAGTGGTGTTGCCTCCGCCTCCCCCACTGCTGCAGAGATGCTGGCCTTCCTGCTGTTGAGCATTGCCATCTGCCACTGCATGTTCACTCCCCTCCCCATGAGCAATCCCTACGCTTGCTTTTACCTCTGGAGCCTCCTGATCATGGAGTACACCCTGGCAGCCAGAATATTCAGACTTAAAAACCTCTGCTGCCCCCTTGCTGCCATTGCTGCTGCTGCTGAGAGGGCGGTGGCCTTGTCTGCGAAACTCCTGCTGCTGCCCGATCCATGAGGGATCAGCCTGTGGAAGGCGTGCACCAGTCCATGTGTATGCAAGTGCTAAGGGCATGCAAACAGCTAGCACGAATTGCCAAAGCACACTTTTAAGCTCAAGCACGCTGAATAACAGGAACTACACGCTTGCAAATGTCCATGAATAGCAGGTTACTACCTGCCACCGTGGAAAGTCATGGGATCAATATGTGAGCAGAGAGCCTCATCAGACTGCAACATCAGCTTCTGAGCAGCCAAGAGGTGTGAAGGTGCAAGAGCACATGTGCACACACATCCGAACACGTGGTGCACGTGCAAAAGGACATCCAAGATACATGGCAGCCGTGCGCATGTGCTCCTACCATGGTTGCGCCTGCCACTTCATAAATGCCGCCAGCTAGTGTGTCAGAGCGGTGCTTAATGCCAGGCTGGTTGGTGGCTCCCTTCTCTGTGGCTTCCCCGAAGTGGATCACGCCACACAGACCGCTGTGCGTGTCTGTGAAGAATGCAGTCCCGATGACCTCCACACGAGGCTTGCCGGTCCCCACCAGGTTCTTGAACACAAACCTGCGGCATGGAGCACAGGCCAGGAGTGAGTATGGCGTGTGCCTGACAAGAAGAACAAGCAAACAGAGCACCAGGAAGCCATGGTCATGGCCATGGCTAGTTGTCCGGCAGTGCCGAATTGCCAATGTGCACACGCTCAGTGCGATATTTTTGCAGGTCTGCTCTGGGAGGTAAGATCCAGTCAAATGTTTTTGTGGGGCTGATCTGAGTGGCCTGGATGATGGCAGTTACCTCAAAACAAAGCTAATTTTTAACAGTGAGCCATTAGCCAAAGGCGCACTGCCGGGGCAGCAGCCCTCACTCACTCAGGGTTGTGGATGTCGACCTTGGCACCATCATCGAACTCGATGTAGCGGTAGCCCCGGGCAGTGATGCTTCTGAAACCCTGGTCCCGCAGCGACAGCTGGATGGAGGGCCAGGACTGCCCTACAAGCTTGAAGCCTGCTCATGACACAAAGGATCAATCTCACGTGTCACAGCGACCCCGGGCAGTCAAAGCAATTCCGGGCTGTCAAAGCAAACCCGGGCAGTCAAAGCAATTCCAGGCTGTCAAAGCAACCCAGGCCCGTGATACCCCTGATCCCCAGATCTTGGAGTGACTGCTCAGTGGAGGACATCTGGATGGAGGGCGGGGATCGCTCCATGGGCTTGCAAGCCCTTCAGTGGGCCGCCTTTGCCAAAGCTGCACCCTTTGTATGGGTGCGTGCGACATACCCACTCACCGGCTCCTTCCAGGAAAAAGGCGGAGACGGGCGGGTGGTGACTGATTTGCTCAAGGTCCAGCCGGGTCCCATCGGGCAGCTGCGCCTGCCAGGTCTCCCCCAGGATAGGGTTGAAGGGCTTCATCCACTTCTCAAACGCAACATGAATGCCTGTGGCGCAAGCAGGAGCCAGCATGGGGCACATCCGCAGGTCCTGAGGACTGCAACATCCGCCTCACAAGGCTTAAGACAGGTGATGCAGGAAAAGACGTTGGGGGACAGGAAGTGCACAGGGGCGCGTCTGGAGTGGTGCGCTGCGGAAGTGGTGCAGCAACAGGGGGGTAGTGCTCTGTGGGGGTGGCAAACCGCTGTGGAGGTGTTGCGCAGTGGCGGGAGTAAGGTTTCCTGATGGGGGCGGAGCAAGGGATTGAAGAAGCACTGGATGATGGATGGCGCTGGAAGCATAAAAGGTCACAGCGGCAGAGGGGTGAGCTTGCTGCAGAGCAGTGCACAGGACACCTGGAACACGCAACGCGTCCCCTTCCCTCCAACGCACATGCCCTAATAGCACACAAGGGCACTGCACTAGCATATACACACGCGCGCAAATGCACATGCACACACAGGCACAAGCATGCACATACACACCTGCTACAAAATGAGCCATAACTAGCGCCATCCTCCTTGCCGCATCTGAGGTTCTGGCAGCCTCAATCAGGAGATGGTGCTCGACACCCCATGGGTCAGCAAGCTTCTCCAGGTAAGAGCTGCATGTATTATGTACAGGCAGAGGCATAAACCATGCTCCTTGGCATGCATTAAGGCAGCCATCTGTTAGCCTTTTGCTCAAGAGGACCAATGCTCCCATAAACTCCCTACCCCACAAACATTCTGTCAGACAGGCCACAGCTTTTGGGCTGTCCTTGTACACTCATTTACACAGGGCTTTGCATGGTCCTCTGGCATGTTGTGTCCATGCCCAGTCTCCTAGCTCACATGCCTCTAATCAAGCATGCTTTGTGAGAATGAAAGCACAAGATAATCCTTATGTTGGGGTCGCTATCCCAGTATATCAAAGCAGCTAAGCCAAAGCACTGGCCGCAGGATCCAGCAAACATGCACACTTCTTTGGTCTGAAGGGGGCAGGTTTATGTCATGTTATGGGATTATATGCCTTTCGGTAATTTGTGTTGAGTTGGGTTGGTAATTATGATTGTTGTTGATACGTGTGCATGCACAGGTTGCATAACGACATGCGAGTCACAAAGCGGCCATGCACAGTTTATCAGGGAGCAATGAGGTCATCAGGTGTGTAAAAATGAACCTACAACAGGTGTGATTCAGATGAATCTGAGTGCATGTTTACATATGTGAGAGTTGAGCTTTGGCAGCAGGGGAAGCTCACGCACAGCAGAGTATGACAGGCTGCCGCTTTGCTTACTTGTGTGCTCTGTCATGATTGTTGCACACTACCGGTATTTCCACTTCAAATTCTCAAACTATACTCAGCTTAAAGTAATTCGGTTTGAAGAGTCTAGACGCACCGCGGCTCAAACATCTTAACTGGGAACGGTGTGTTAAGGATGTTCAGGTTGCCGGAGAAGAGGCGCTGGCCCATGTTTTTAAGCCATTCCCCGAGTGCACTGCAAACACGATGCGTCAGCGTAATGGAAGGATCAGAACAGGACAGGCCATAAGCTGGTCCAAGCTTGCCGATGAGCATGGGAGCTGCAGGAACCTGCACAATCAAAGGTTGATACTGAGAACTTCACAATCCACTCTAAACTCACTCGCGCTGCCTCTTGAGCAAGTCATCATCTGGGCACGCTTGACCACCATCAGGGTGCGCATGCGGATGAAGCTTTGGTGTCTCCTGCAGGAACATAGGCTTGCTGGGCTTGCATCACCAGCATGGATGAAATCCTGATTGGCTTGCCTGGAGCAAGGGAGACTTGCCTGTACAACTTGCATGTCCTGTTGCTCTAGACCATAGGAGATAGAAGTATGATGATATTGCTGTGAGAAGATGACGAGTTGACAGAAAAGGGTTATTAAATATAAATTATCATAGATTATCAAGTACACATTAAAATATAGTATACATGAAAATAAACACGAAATTTCGGCGAGAAGCAGTGCATGATATCGTGGAAAACTTGAAGCCTAATCGATTGAATTCCCTTTAATTCACTTTGAAATTGAGCACGTTCCTCTCAGCTGCGCCTTATGATGGCTCGGTTTAGAACCCTAAACTTTAGAGTTGAGCTCTCGAGAACAGGTCCAACCAATTAGGTAATTATCAATTGTGGCGGTAGATGACACAAAGAGAAAGCTGAACTTGTGTCTGCTATTACTTAGGCAACATGGATTAATGTAAAGTGATAGATGGGCTACAGTACGGCTGTATGCAATGGCACACTTTTACAAGTGATCAAGTTAAGAAGCAGCATTCACGGTGGTCACACAGCAAGGTCCCATTCATCACTGCGTCACTGCCTGCTTTTCTACCAAGGCTTCAAGGTTTTTTATCCTCTCCATGAGCTGTAGCTCGCGGGCAGTGAAGGGTGGCTCAGCAGCCAGGGCAGGGATCGTGGAGCCAGGAGGCTTGCCAATCCCTGCAGTTGGGTTGCAATTTCTCGTCAAAGTCTTGGCAAAGTATGAAATACTGTGTGATATACAATGTGAAATGTGTTTGGCTTGCACAAGCTGCACAGGCACGAGCTGCACATGGAGGCCACCATTGATCCACTGCTGTGGTCTTGCTTTTAGCCAGGTTGTACTCAGTCTCCCAACAGCAGCTCACAAGCTGGGCAAGCACTGATGCCAGCACTCCTCCGCCGACTACACGTGAATGTCAAAGCAAAACTAGAGCAGCGCCACAGCACGTACCTGGTGTGGGGTTGGCAGGGTCAAAGCCAATGGCGGTCATTGCCAGCTTCATCGCAGCTTCCAAGTCCGCAATGAGGTCATTCACGTCCTCAATGCCCCCAGAGATGCGCACCAAGTCATCTGGCAGGCCTCGCTCGGCACGCACTGCTGCCTGCACTCGATGAGCACCAGGGAGGCATATGCGCTGAGCCAAGTGCACCCACACCCACATACACATGCGCACATGCCCACATCCTTGCTTCCAAGTGGAACCAAAAGTTCCAAGAGCTGGCCATATGCAAGCAATCAAGGAAACTAGGATGAGCCATACTGTGGTGTGCCCACATTGCGTGAATACAGGCAAGCAGATTTATCCATCACATTCAAAATTTTTCCAGCAGAACTTGAATGTCAATCAATAGGCTTTCTACTGTATGCATTATCTCAGCCGGGAGAATGCTGTCCTTCGATAGAAATCCAATAGAAATTATAAACGAACACACCTTAACGCGGACATAAGGTCATTATTCATGCTAGGTATGCAACACTGATAGTTTTCGGATCACGCGCTCGTGCTATTGCGCTGGACTGCTGAGACCCCCTTTTGCCTGGGCAACCTTCATGCAAGCAGCGCTTGCAAGCATGGCAAGCCTTAGCAAGGTATTCTGAGATTGCGCAAGCCCTGTAAATCAAGCCCAACACATCAAGCAAGTACGTGTAGCACACTCACAGGGATAGACGCGTGAGACATGTAGCACGGCAAGGAGATTAGCGAGGTCACGTTGCCAAATGACACAGTGATCTTGAACAGCTTTGTCGACTCCACGATGATCTGCACACACACACACACACACACATGACAGGGAGCAAACAGCTGTGACACCCCAACCCCTACCCCAGCTGGACTTCATCAGCCTGCTTGCATGCCTGCAGCTCTGGGCACCAGCCCATCTCACGTCAAAGTTGGAGGCTTGATATGGTGATGCTGACAACAAAGACAGCAGCACAGATGCACTCGGGGTGCACTCGTGCGTGAAGTATCCACTCCTGAGGCTCAATGTGGTGATGCTGACAACAAAGACAGTAGCACAGATGCACTCGGGGTGCACTTGTGCATGCAGTATCCACTCCTGAGGCTCTGTTTCATCCGCTCCAGCACACCCGTGCCAATCCAAACGACCGGCCTCCTGATAGGCATACTAGGCTGCTCATGTCAGCAGCACGCGTCCAGTCTGCACGCATGCACCACACAACGTGTGGTAGCCTGCTGTGCATGATGCGTGGCAATGGATCTGCACCTTTGACGCCTCTGTGCTGCCCGTCTCAAAGCTCAGCAGGGAGCCGCCGCTTGTTGCTTGGGCCAGGTGGAGCGCGTGGTCGGGATGGCTGGGCAGCCCGGCGTAGTTCACCTTCTTGACCTGCGCATCGCTGGCAGCTTGGGCGCTGTGACTGTTCCTCTGCTCAAGCGCGAGCTTGTGGGTGATGAGCAAGCATCATGAGGAGCATGCAAATGATGGGCGGGGGGCATCTCCCTGGCGAGAGCTCGTGGGCCATGAGCCAAAGGAGGAGCACGAAGGGAAACTACGCGCAGGCAGTGAAACACTCCCTATGTCAGTCAAGGAACAGGTTAATAGAGAAGTAGGAAGTCAATGGGAATCAGGAGCGCGCAAAGAGTGCTCATGGGTGATGGGCATGCTGTGCACCAGCACTCCCTGGTTGCCAGCACAGCAGACCAGCAGATTTGTCTTCAATCCGAAGCCCGCCTGACACAAGGCCTGCATGCCTCTCACTTTTCATTCCCTTCTTCTGATGCACCTTCTCTGTCTTCCCTCCACCTTGCCTCCCTTCCGTGCCCTGCTGTGGCTTGTGTGGGGCCTGTGCAATGCCAACCAAAGCAATCCCTGGTGCACACACAAGCCCAGAAAGATGAAGGGGGTACCACGGCAAGGAGCGCACTCACCAGCAGGTGCATGACCAGGAAACTCACCAGCGGGTGCTTGATCAGGAAGTCGGCCAGCACAGCGCAGTTGTGTGCAGAGCGCTCCATGCGCAGCGCCATTGTGCGCAGACCGCGCAGGGCCAGCCAGCAGTCAAAGGGCGCCAGCCCCGCGCCCTCTGCGTTCTGTGTGTGTCATGGGCATAGGGCAGGGGGCAGCAGTGGGGGGAGGGAGGGGGGAGGTGAGAAAGGCATGCATGCGATAAGATGCAAGTAGATGATGGGAGGCTGCAGTTCAGCGGGTGCATGCAAATTAGGGGATGCATGTGTTTGAGGGGGTGCAGGGCAGGCCACAAGTTTGGGGACGGGGATGGGGAGTACATTGGGGCGGCAGTGAAGGGAGGGGCAGGCACTGTGCTGAGCCGTGGAGCACAAGGAGGTGCAGTGTTAAAGGGGTGGTCCTCTGCGCAAGCGCTTACGTAACTCTAAAGCCAATCAGCGTCAAGGGGGAAGCCGCATTCACGACCAACCAGCCCTGGCGGTCAAGGCACGGCCGAGGACATCTGTGTTCCCAGTGCTTAGGGACAGTGTTCTGAGATATCTGTGTTCCGAGGACATCTGTGTTCCAAGACATCTGTGTTCCAAGGATATCCGCGTTCCGAGACATCTGTGTTCAAAGGACATCTGGAGGGCATCTGTGTTCCAAGGACATCTGTGTTCCCACTGCACAGGGATGCCATGCCATGGGCACCAAGCAATAGATGACCCCCAGTCCCACAGGCGCCTTGCGACAGTGCGCCTACTCATCCCAAGGCGCGGTCAAAGGCATCTGTGTTTCCAATGCGCAGCGAGCCCATCGGCACCTGGAGATGATGAGCCTGCTTGTTATATGGTGGGCACAAAGCAACAGCGAGTCCAAAAATGCATGGGCACCAAGCAACAGCAGGCCCATTGTCCCATGGGCACTAAGATAGCAAGTCCCAAAATGCATGGGCACCGAGCAATAGCAAGTCTCATGTCCCATGGGCACCAAGCGACTGCAAGCCTGCTCTTCACAAGGTACGGAGCGGCGGGATCAAAAGCATGCGCGAGCGCGACCCCTGTGATGCCCACCAAACAGCCACAGCGGCGGCACATCCACCAGCAGTGGCACACTCGTTGGCCAGTGCACCCCCGCCTCCCTCCTTACAGGAGGTCACAGAAGAACAGCTACTTGGCCAGCGCTGCGCCTTTGACAGACAGCCCGCCCGCGTCACCACCACCCACCTGTAAGAAGTACAGCTACTTGGCCAGCGCTGCGCCTGTGTCACAAGACAGCACGCCTGCCACAACCATCACCCACCTGTAGGATGCACAGCTTCTTGGCCAGTGCTGCGCCTGTGTCACAAGACAGCACGCCTGCCGACACCACCACTCACCTGTAGGAAGAACAGTCTTTTAGCTCTGCGCCTGTGTCACAAGACAGCACACCTGCCACCACCACCACTCACCTGTAGGAAGAACAGTCTCTTAGCTCTGCGCCTGTGTCACAAGACAGCACGCCTGCTGCCACCACCACTCACCTGTAGGAAGTACAGTCTCTTGGCCAGCTCCGCGCCTTTGACAGACAGCACGCCCAGGGTCACGTCCCCGTGGCCGCCAATGAACTTGGTGCCACTGGTCATGCAGATGTCGGCACCCAGGTCGATGGGACGCTGCGCGCACACATGACCATGCCCGCACGAGCTTTGGAAGTGCGCACACGCACACACTCATGCACACACACATGTCCACACGCGCACGCGCTCCTGCGCACCTGCCACAAGCTGCGTATGCGCACATTCTTGTGTGCAAGAGCGCACACGGTGCCTGGGGCCGTGCGCACCCTCAGTGCCTGTGCCGCTCGTGCACATTGCAGGAGGTGCAGGTCTGAAGTTCTTCTGGTGGTGCTTAATGGTTTGATGTTGATGCACAGCTGGCAAGCAGATGCTCACGAGATGCTCACAGACACAGGGTACAGACGTAGTTCACATATATAGCTCACAGTCATACAGAGGCACAGTGTTGGAGGCAAGGCGCAGGGGGGGGCTTGGTATCAGCTGTGCAAGTGCCAGTGTACATTTTGTGAACAGGAGCTTGAATGAGGTCAGGCAAGATCCAGCAAAGAGCGCAAGGGTGATTGTGACGCTTGGCTAGGCAGGGGCCAAGGCGCAACATGAGGATTGGCACATGGCAATGCAGGGCTGGATTGATGAGCAAAATTGCTGGAGGGGCATGCAGGGATACGGCCGCTCAGTGCTGCGGGTGGGCACAAAGGCTAACAGGAAGCATGGCCGCTCAATGCTGCAGGAGGGCAAAAGGGCGAACGGGAAGCACTGCCGCTTAGTGCTGCAGGCAGGCACAAGGGGGCACACAGAAGCACAGCCGCTCAATGCTGCGGGCGGGCACGAGAGCACACAGAAGCGCAGCCGCTCAATGCTGCGGGCGGGCACAAGAGCACACAGAAGCGCAGCCGCTCAATGCTGCGGGCGGGCACGAGAGCACACAGAAGCGCAGCCGCTCAATGCTGCGGGCGGGCACGAGAGCACACAGAAGCGCAGCCGCTCAATGCTGCGGGCGGGCACAAGAGCACACAGAAGCGCAGCCGCTCAATGCTGCAGACGGGCACGAGAGCACACAGAAGCGCAGCCGCTCAATGCTTTGGACGGGCACAGGGGTGCACAGAAGCACGGCTGCTCCACGCAATTGCTGGAACCCACCTGGAATGGCGGGGACATGATGGTGTTGTCCACGCACACGATGGCCCCCACATTGTGCGCCATTGCGGAGATGGCCCTGATGTCGCAGATACGCATGCGGGGGTTTGTCGGGGACTCCACCATCACCTGCACGGCACCAGCCGCCCAGGGTGCTGCCATGCATCCGCGTGCACCCCAGTAGCTGCGGCGCCCCAGTGCCATCACGTAGCCAGTCCAGCGTCACTCACATACAGTGTGGCGCCCCCGCAAGCCCGTTTCCAAGGCAGCTGACCCTGACCAACACCCACATGCATTGTTCAAGTGTTCATGCAGGCTGAGCATGCGCATGCTGGGTGAGCATCCACTAGCTTGCTGGCCACACAACAGTGGGGCACGTGCCAGCGTGGCGGGCATGCACTAGCTGAGCGGGCGCAACAGCAGGGCACGCCCCAGCATGGCAGGCATGCAATAGCTTGGTGGGTGCAACAGCAGGGCACGCCCCAGCATGGCAGGCATGCAATAGCTTGGTGGGTGCAACAGCAGGGCACGCACCAGCTTGGTCTTCCCTGGCAAGATTGCGGCCTTGACGGCCGCGAGGTTGGCCATGTCTACGTTGCTCACTTCCACGCCGGCTGTGGGCACCACCTGCAAGGCACTGACGCAGTGGTGCCCCTTTCCTGGCGCAAACGCAGTGGTGCCCCTTTCCTGGCGCAAACGCAGTGGTGCCCCTTTCCTGGCGCAAACGCAGTGGTGCCCCTTTCCTGGCGAAAACGCAGAGGTGCCCCTTTCCTGGCGCAAACGCAGTGGTGCCCCTGGCCTGGCGTGGAGCAACTCAAACCAAGGGCTGTGCATGCGAGCGCGTGGGAGATCTGCTTGGTCCCGACCCAGGCACTGGCTGAATGTATGAGCCCACATGCCGGGCCTCAATCCAAGCAAACAGCGGCGTGCCTGTGATGCCCCGCACCGACGGCATAACAAGCAGATGAGCAGGACAGTGAGCGGAAGTATAGCGACCGCTGAGCTCGTCAGCCCCTCTCTCACGGGGGCTGACTGGCAGCAGGCACATGCCTGAGGCGGCACATGTCCCTGTGACTCTTACTCTTTTGCTTGTCCCTTTCTTACCTCTCTTCATGCACACCACAAAATATTGCGTGCCAACCCCTAGCTTGCGTCCCTATTCGCTCACCCAAGCTAAGACCTAGAGTGTCGCCATGGAGGCTGCCCCCCCACACAATGTGCTACCACTGCGGGCATACACTGCTCCACTCCCATGCAGCTTCCCGATCTTGCCCTTTCCCCCCCTCGCGCACCTGTTCTTCCACGAATGCCAACCCGCCCATTCTGAACCTGTGCCTTGCCCCTTCCCATCCCCCTTCTTGCGCACCTGTACCTCCCAACTCCCATCCCGCCCCTTCTTGCCCACCTGCGATAATAGGCGCGAGGTGCCGCCGTACAGGTCGTCACCAGCCACGATGTGCTCCCCCCCCTTCACCAGCTTGGTCACCGCCGCCAGTGCTGCCATGCCGCTGGTGAACGCCAGCGAGCGGTCCGCGCCCTCCAGCGCAGCCATGGCCTCCTCGAACATGGTCCTGCGCGCACAGGCACGCGCGTGGGACGCGTGGCGTGTGGCGGCACGCAATTTTTGTGTGGCTCACAGCAGCCCAAGTGGGCGAGTGCGCGGAGCGGAAGCGGGAAGGGGCGAGGTCCAGGAGCTGCAAAAGCAGTGTGCAGCGCAGGTCCAGCCACGTGAGGCTGGATGTGCCCAGGCCCTCTCGCCTTTATTTGGCGGCAAGCGGGCAGGAGGTAGTGCTCATGTACAGGCGAGGAGGAGATGGTGTGTGTATGGGTGCTGGTCTGAGGAGCAAGCTGTGCTTGCACAATGCATGCCATCATCATCATCATCATCATCATCATCATCATCATCATCATCATCATCACAGTGGCAGTGGGGCTAATTGAACAAAAGCTGCATGGGGAAAGAGGGCTGCAGAAGCAGAAGCCTTTATTTTAGTAGCTGAGGCAAGCAGGGGGCGATGTATCAAGGGATGCTAGACCCTCTCTAGCTCAGCCCCAGCAGCGCTCAGCAAGCAGGGCGCAGCATGAAGAGGCCTCCGACGCCATGCACAGCTCGCAGATAGCCCACGCAGGCAAGTCACCGGGAGTGTGAAGGCGGATGTGGTCGTTATAAGCAACCACATCCATATGCACACACGCTTATGCACAGTTAGTTGCGTGTGCGTGCGCGTGTTAATGTATATGTTCATCTGTGTGCAAATACGCGCACATGCATCATGCTGCTATAAGCTGGTCGAGGCTTTGCTCATGCATGCTTCAGCATTAACAGGATGCTTTTGAACAGGTGATGTAGCCCAAAATGCACACCTTGTAGGATTCCCACTGCGGGTGTAATCATAGGGTCCATTGCTGGTAGCGTTGGGCTGCTTAAAAGTTGCAGTCTGCCATAAAGGGGGGGTCGAGCTCCCATACGGATCTTCGACACTGCAGGCAAGAAGGAAGGTAGAGCAGGTAGGTAGGAACTTACGAGCCAAGTAACGGTCATTTGAGACAACTGCAGACGAGAGGGCAAGGCATGTCATGTGCTGTTACTTGCAGTGACAACAGTCAATGCAGTAAAGATAGATTTCTTGAAGCGCCTACTTGATCCATTATAAGCGTTCAATGTCTGAAACCAAGCTCGTGCTCGGTTTATGGGTGCCATAAGCACCTTATGGCACCCATAAGAGCAAATGCCACTTGAGTCTGTTGAGCTTTAGCATACTCAAGGATTTCTCGTTTAAGCACATGCCACCCTTGTTTCATTTGCTCGGAACAGAGAACCACAGACCTAGTGCTTGCATGCACGAGCTGCGTTGCAACTGCCAACCGCCGCCCGCCCTCAGGGACTGATGTGGAAGCTCCGTTGCTAACGTTGGCTGCCATGCAAGTTAGGTTGCGTGCAGCACGTACTCCCCCTCTATTATTTGATGATCTTGCTGTGTTTGCCAGCTGACACACACTAGGGTGTTGGGGTGGAGGCCTGGATCCAATCCAGGTATACAGATTCATTGAAGAAAGCATATTAGGTTTGTATAAGATTAAGCCCGATGGAAGGAAGTGAGAAGCCAAATGTATTGGCCGTGCGAACGAACAAACAAAAGCTCCAAAAATGAAGAAGAGTAGGTGACACGTCAAGAATGCAGAAAATGTAGCGTCGGGGCTCTCTGCCGAGAGCCCGTGCGGGGGTGTTGATGTGGCGGATTTAGCATCTGCAATACAGAGAGGAACGACATGCCGCAGCGTGAGCTTGATGATGAGGAGCTTGAGGAGATTAAAGCGCTCCATACGCTTTTTGAGGAGCTGGACTTTGATGTCGTCTACAGCGTGTAAGGCTACATTGCTCGTGTTCCAATCAGCATTGCAAATGGGGCTTGCAAAATGGGGCTCATCTTTGATGGTGGGCTGGGCATACTCTTTGCAGGTACATGGGCTGCAATAGGGACAGGCATGAAGCGACGCAGGAGCTTGGGGAGCTAGTTCAGCAGCCCCAAAAGCTGGAGCAATACATGGCCAGCCTCGGGCAGGTGAGCCTCGATGCAAGCCTTCCCGGAGTTGCTTGCTTGAGGGCATCAGCTTTCATCTGGCCTCTCCAGTCCAGTTAAGCCCGATGCTGAGGCATCAGTAAACAAGCGCAAATGCGGGCGTGCCAGTGCCCATTGCCCTGACGACCCTGGCTTCTGCTTGCCATGCTTGCGCTATTGCTGTAGAACATCTGAAGTATTGCTGGCAAAAGCACGCAAATAAGCCTCTATGAATATCCCCTGTGTGCTGGGGGCAGTTGCAAGAGTGGACCTTGCTTGATGTGGACAGGACTTGCAAAACCCTAGATCAGGGCTCTTCTGGTGGAGTGCACAGGCACCCCTGAAGGCACTGGAGTGCGCTAGCACATCTACAGGCACCTGCTTCACCCCTTTTTGATCCTTCTGGACCGCTGCAGCAAATTCATTTCACTACAAAACATTGGTCGTGCGCATTGCGCTCACAGTTGCTTGCTGCGTGGCTCTAGTATAGAGGCTTGTTATCCTAGGAACAAGCCAATAATGGTGCACGATTAGAGAATGACGGTGAAGGGCCAAATGGAAGTTTCTTGGCTGCTAGAAGCGCCGTGCTGCTCAACACTGCAGAGCAATGCTAAATGCTCACTGTGCAAACCAGCAGCAGCTCAAAAGTGCAGGGCAATGCATGTAGTCTTATGCACAATTCTCTCTAATGTTTACCGATAAATCTGCATGTGCGTCAGACGCTGCACTCTTCTTTTGACTGCAAGCGCATAGCATGCTGGGAGCCCAATTGCTTGCGCATAGCATGCGGCTGTCAGGATGTCGCTGGCCTGCTCTGATTGTAAGATGGAAGAGGTACTATGCACACATGCAAGGCATTTGAAGCGGAGTTGAGCATGGCGCGGGCCCATGCCAGTCCTAACATAGCAAGCATTGTTTCAGACAGACTGATGTCCTGCACTTCTTCATGCTTGCAGCGCATGCGGCCTCCTGGGGTGCCCGGCCCATCCATGGGGGAGGAGGGAGGTATGTGCACGGGAGGTGCAGGAGCGCACAGCTGAGGTGCAAGTGCTGGTTCCCTTGCAAGCCCAGCCCGCCCATGGCAACATGCGTGATTTGGCGTGCTCCTACATTGCACTCGTTGTGTGCCCTGCCAGCGCACTCATGGATGTGGCAAGGAATCGATGCTATTCAGGGTGGCGTATTGAAGGGGCCGCTAATCAGCAGGAATGCGCAAGCAGATGGATTGCACCTGCAGCTGTGCTCTTCCCTGGCAGCATTTGTCTCTTGCTCGCGCATCCCATCTGCATTACCTCACCTTTCCACCCTGGCAAAGACTGTCGACATTGCAACACAACACTGCACGCACTAACAGGTGTTGCGCAGGCCACAGGCATAGCATCAAGAGAAATTAGACATTCCCATGGCCCATGATACCTAAGCATCAGTGGCACATCTGCTGCCAGCTCTCCTTTGCGAGGTGCTTCCTGCCAGGCCCTCATCATCGTGTGCACCTCCCTCAGCACGTGCGTCAGGCCCTAATCATCGTGTGCACCTCCTGCATCCCTCAGCACATAAGTCATCCCTTGCACATACGTTCTGCATCCCTCAGGACCTACGCCGTCCACCGCCAGCAACCCTGGTGATGTTCACTTGTCCCAACCTTACCCGTTTGTGTGCAGGCCAGCTGCCTCCGTCACAACCTGCCCTGCCAGTCTACGGTGCAGGCGACAGCAGAGACATGCTGCCAGCCATGCAGGCAAGGCATCTGAAGTGCCACCGCCCCGCTTCAACCATGCATATCCAGCTCACTGGCCCTGTACATGCCTCTCATCAAGCTGACCCTGGTTGGAACGACCGCCAGGGTGGCAAAGACCTGCCAGGGTGGCAAAAACCCGCCAGCTGTCATGACCAGGGGTCATGCCTTGTGCCTGTGCGTGCTCATGTGTTCACAGTGAGCATGTCTGAAGGGGGCCTGGTCAGGATGCACAGCTTTATTGGATGCAAAAAGCTGCATCACATTTGCACACGTGTGAGGACACTGCTTGAGTCCACGCCGGGCATCAGCCAGCTCCGTGGTCGTCCAGCCTCAGCTCCCTCCTCGCCCTGTTTATGCTGGCGCTTGACCGGATACTGCACAGGCCTTTGCACGCCCCGCAGCAGGGAGGCGCGCCTTGTCCTGAAGCCTGGCACCACTCCTTGTCCCTTGCAAGGGGTGGCTGACAGAGGAGCAAGCAGGGCATGGACCACACCACTGTTGCACACCGCGGCCGTGTTCATGTCAGCAAAGCACACACAAGCGCATGCGCACTCACACATACATGCGCTCTTTGAATGCCATCTCAGGACCCCCCTGCCTCAAGCTACCACCGGGACGAGGAGGCAGACGAGCAGGGCGCAGATCAGCAGCCGTGGCAGCAGGCTTTCACCATCGGGGAGACGCTGTCTGATGTGGGCACGAGCCTGGCTGAGGGCGTGACCATGATGGCACACAACATCACAGGCTGGGTGGCAGATCTAGTGTCCGCTGGCTGGGGGGACGAGGAGGAAGAAGAGGACGAGTGAGTGCTTGGTTGAGCAAATGAGCAGAATGGCAAAAAAACCTGTTGGCTCACTTAAGGGCTCAAGGAACTGCCTCCATTGTGGCATCCTATTAAATATGCTCTGCATATTTGTGGTGGGCGTGTTGTGCATGTAGGAGAGCGCATGCAGGTGTGTGTGCACATGAAGAGGCAAACACATGCGTGTGACCATCCAAACACAATCTGAGGGAAGCAAACATGCATAGACTCGCATGCACGTGCATGCACTTGGCGTGCACATACTTTGCATGCGCAAGCTCCTTGAGTCCAACTCGCATGCGCGCAAACATGCTTGCACGTGCACGCACTTGGCGTGCCCATACTTAGCGTGTGCAAGCTCCTTGAGTCCAACTTGCACCCTCACACTGCACAGGGGATACGAAGGCGGGACACGTAGTACGCGTGACCAGCCTAGCAGGGGGTATGGCGGCAGCCTGGACCCGCACACCATGGAGCACTTGCACCAGCGAAGGTCGGCAGCCCAAAACGGGCAGACACTCACAGGGATATGGACATGGGAGGCTTGTGGTCTGCACATAGGCTGCTGCAGTGGCTTGTCAGCGCAGATCAGGCTTTGTGTCGTATGGTCCGTCCTTTGGGCTCTGTGTATGTGCTGGTTTTTGCTGGGATCAGTGGCACAGGCTCTGTGCATGCCGGAGCCCATGTGGGTCGGTGCATCGTGCTTTGCAAATGGGGCAGGTGTCAGCTGCTTGCAGCAGCACAGCTGTGCTTGGATGGTGCCTCTGTTTGCTGCACTTTGGCGACCGTCAAGGCACTGAGGCCATGGCGAACGCCGATAAGCGGGTATCCCTGCATGCCACTCCGCGGAAGGCCTGCATGCCCAACCCATCAAGGATTGAACGCGTGCGCAGGGGCGGTGGCGGCCATGGGGAGGATATCGCATTGGTGGCTGAGGAGCATCAGCCCAGTGAGCCTCCATCTTTCTTTGACCAGGTACAGGAGTATTTGTGCAGTTGGCCAGAAACATTAACATTACCGTACAGTGGGGCACAAGGCAGTCGACACTGGGTCGATTTCGTTCTTGCTCTTTAGGCCAGGTGCAAGCTGCCCGAGTTTCCAATGCACAGTGCACATGTGTGAGTGTGCTTGCACGCATGCGTGAGCACCTGTATGCATACGTGTACGTGTGCGTATGTGCGCATGTGTGTGTACGAGAATGTATACGTGTAGGGGTCAGCGAATAGCGCTATTGAATTGAATTGAAAATTGAATTGAAAAAAAATAATATACCTTACCGACGGCTTTTTATTGCGAGGGAGGTTTATTGCGAGGGGCCTTAATTAATTTGATATTTTTTTTGCGAACTTTGAATCTTTGCGAGGGGTGGCCAAAAGCAATTAAACTTTGCGAACTCCAGTTTGCGAACACCAGTTCTGAGGCATGCACAACACAGTCCAAGCATGCACAAGGGCAAG
>LFIK01001158.1_pt1 | contig 20531 bp, 13 predicted proteins | sample 643401 | NCBI WGS metagenome assembly LFIK01 (sample SAMN03777447, study PRJNA286221) | soda lake metagenome | biome: soda lake; feature: Kulunda steppe; material: water; isolation source: sample T5-Br brine of Lake Tanatar-5 | place: Russia: Kulunda steppe | collected 2010-07
AATTCCAAACAAAACTAAATACTCCAACTGTTAAAATGATAGGGATAGCATTTGGTAAAATAATTTGGAAAAACGTTCTAGCATAACCGCAACCATCAATTTGAGCTGATTCTTCAAGTTCTTTAGGTAAGCCTTTAAAAAACTGTCTAAAAAGAAAGATGAAAAGCCCAGATCTTAAACCCATTCCGAAAATACTCATCAAGTAAATGACCGATTGATTACCGAGTAAAGAAATAGGTTCACCGCTTATAAATTCAATAATTCCAAAAATATCAAAATTTTGAAAGTGAAAATACTGCGGCAACATAATTGTTTGAGGTGGAACAATAATGGTTAATATTACAAAAAGAAATAAAATATCACTTCCTTTAAAAGGCAAGCGCGCAAATCCATACCCTATAATGGCGCTCGATAATGTCTGTATAACCATCATAAAGAAGGCAAAAGCCAATGTTCTAAGTAAAGCCTCCCAATAGTCTAGTAAGTAAAGTGCAATTTCAAAGGCCAATGTCCCGAATTCTAAAGGAATCCATACAGAATTGGGACGTCCTAAATAATTATAATCAGTTAATGCTGGTATGATGCTTTCTATTAATGGATAAAGAATGATAAAAGATAGACCAAGCAATAATACGGTTCTTAAAATCGTGACTAAAAACGCTTTGAATCGCTTTTTCATGACATAAGGGTTATAAGCATCGCTATTAATCATTATAATGGACCCCCTTACGTACAATAAGTATCATAATTGTTAGTAAAAACATTGTGATGAACAAGAATATAACCGATATTGCGGAGCTAACACCTGGTCCTGCTTGTAAGTCTCTAAAAGCTGTATCCGTAATAACTTGAGTAATTGGAGAACGATACATCGTATCGACGAAAGTATAGACGACTACAGTTAAAAATATTGGTGAAATCATAGGTACAGTTACTTTCCAAAATGTCTCATACGTTGTTGAACCTTCAATTTTTGCTACTTCATATAAGGTCGGGTTTATTGACTGTAAAGCTGATAAAAATATTAGTATTTGAACGCCGGAAAAAGCAATAATACTAAAAACTTGTGAAACAGCATTATATAAAATATCCATCACAGTTTCTGGGATTCCTGCGGCTTCGAATAAGAAACTAATATCAAAGAATTCAAAAACCCGTTGTGCTTGGATTGTTTCTTCTAAAGCATCCCCCATAGCCGTAGACACATTCAAATTACTTAAAACACCTAACCCAAAAATAATGGGTAAGAAAAAGACTGTTCTCGCGAGCCCGCGTCCTTTGAATTTTTGATTCAATAAAACGGCCATCAATAAACTAATAACAACAATTATTGGCAATTCAATCAAGGTTGAAGAAACCGATTCATACATTAATCTTAAAAACGGATATACCTCTCCTTGTAATTCGTATGTAAAATCACGAAACAGATAAATAAAATTATCAAATCCGACGCTTTCCATACTCATGCCTTCATCTGAGGGACTGATGTAATGAAAAGAATAGATAAATGTTTCTATAATAGGCTTCAAAAACAGAACTAAAAACCCTATTATCCATGGGAGAACAAAAATGAATCCTGCAATCCCTTTTTTTTGATTTAACGTTAAAGCTTGATAGCGTTCTTTCATTATTCATCCTCCTTCAGCACAAATGTTAGAGGAAGAATATCTTCTCCATCTATTGTATACGTTTGATTCTTCGAGTAATTAAACCATACCGTCTCACCACTTCTATATTCTATAAAGGTAACATGTTCGTTAATCACTTGATGATTAACGATAAAGGGATCATTAATAGAATCTAAGTGTTGGGTTAACGTATTATCATGATTCACTATAGTATTTTGTAAATTGCGATAATCGGTATTGTATAGATATGAAAACACATCTGAATCTTTAGTAATTTGTGAGTTTTCTGCGGTAATACTATATTTAAGCGCACTATTCGTTTCAATTGCTTTCATGAGCGCAATATCATTCTCAATATTTGATAGATTCATGCTGCTTAATGAAAAGGCTACATGGCCTTGAAGGACAAGTTGCATAAACGGTATATCATAATCAAATATTTTTTCTTGAGAACTCTTGTGAGGTATATTTTCCAAAGTGCTTCCAGCATTTACATATCTTATGAAAGGATTGTTGAGCAACACGTTATATCTTGATGTCACCTCATTTAAACTATTATCAACCATATCAAAAGCTGCACTAGGACTTACTGGCGTTCTTCCAAAATCTGCGATAAATGTATTGCCTATATCCTTTAATCCTATGTTTGGCGTATTCAATTCATTTTGTTCTATAAATCTCGTTATACTACTGTTTAAATACTTAGGACTTAAGCGATAAAAACTCCCATCGCTTGCGTTATCCATTAATAAAGTATTATTAGCATACGGAAAATATTCTAAAGTATGATCACCAATCAAACGCATTCCATGTGTTCTATTTACAAACCCATTATTCCTATTTTGGTAGACATTAATGAAATCTAATCCGAAATATAATGGATTGTCTGAATAGGTTTGTAGCGCATTAAACTCATCACTACTCCCAAGTTCATCCTCATGAGATATTTTAGTTGGAAAATCATGATGTAACCCACCTTCAAAAGCTCCTAAATAAGAATACCTTAAAGAACTTTCTATATTTTCATCAAAATACTCCATTAATGTTTTTGCTTGTTGATATGTCGTTAATGCAACAACACTGTTATATGGAATCCCTAAGAAATGTTCTTTTTTATTAAATGCACCGATTAACTCTAAATGAATACTTGGAACAATCGGATTCTCATTCGAATCATTAAATAAATAGTCTCTATATAGGTCCACAAAATCCATATAGCTTGGAGTGTTATCATTATCAATGATTTTGTATCGAACAATATACTCCTGATCGTTTAACAGTTCAGAATAAATATCGATTTCAACGCCACTTATGACACTATGCATATCACGATATCGGTACTGAATGGTAGGGTAAACAGCATTATACCCAGATAAACTTGAAGCCCTACGAACTTGTAATCTTGTTTGTTCTGCTCCACTTTCAATAATGCCCAAAACACTTGTGTCTTGTGAAGCAATCCCAAAGATAGGGAGATTTATTGTGTGTTGAAAATCCATATTTTTCAATTCACTCGATAAGTGAGAACGATTATCATAAATACTCTTTTGATATCTAGTGTAATATGTTTGTGGTTCATCAAGGTTTATAATTGCGCCACTTCCATCCGGAACAAATATAAATGAATCTTCTTCTATTGGTCTTGAATGTAGACCACTATGTAAATCCAATTCTGTTATGAATAAAGATCGACCTTCTTCAAATTCTAAACTTTCTTCTTTTATCGCATGGGATAGAACTCGAACTTTTAAATCTCCATCCTCTAAAGTATACTCAACTGGAATCGTGAAATCTGGTTTTTCTATGAAACGATTACGTATATTAAATGCTTCATTAAGCGCAAACAATTCATCATAATCCAAACCATATTCTTCATACCACAAATCATAAATTCTATCGATTGCGGCTTGTGGAGCAGATGAGACAATACTATAATTTGTTGCGCCTGATGCACGAGAATATACTTGTGATAAAGCAATCTTACCCGTTTGATCAGTCATAGAATGTAGCTGATCATATAGTGCTTCATCAATTCTTTGTGGCATCCATGTTAAAGACGGAGTTGTTATTGTTAAATTATAATGAATTCTAACCCCATTAGAAATTGTCTCAATCGTATAATTATCATCCGCGACCGCATGATTATACGCATCTAAGCGTTTTCCAACTTCCCATCCTTCATACATGTATATAAGGCTAAATGGTGATTGTTGCGCTCTTTGTGCAGATGCGTTTAGTGTCTCATCAACATTTAGTGTTTCAAACCTAAAATCATCTTGATCTTCTAAAATGATATTTGTAGTTAATAAGTCAATAGACATGGTTAGTCCATTTTGAGTAACCAATTCATATTCTTGAGGAGCATCTCCTTGTTCTATCGCTTGACGATCAATCATTACTTCTTCGCCTGGGACCATAGATTTTTCGTAATGTTTTGTTTCGCTTTCTAATGAAAAGCTTAAAGCATTCACCAATAATACACTAACAACAATAAGCCCCATAAAAATTGACAATGTAAGTTTATAGTGATGTTTGACCCATTCAACAATCGGAATGATTTTCTTTAAAATACTATTTATATTATTCTGCATATTCTCACCAACGTAACCTGTAAATAATTTCTTGACCAACTGAAAACATAAATCCAAGCAATTCTTGAATCAATCCGAAAAACAATAATAAAACAAAGCTTATAACCATCATTGACATTACGGTGAACAATATAGTTATAAACGTCTTACTCAACGTAAACTCATGAATCACAACAAAGCCTATGACAACAACAAATATCGTCCATAAAAGCCCAATCCCATAAATAATATAATAAAAGACAATTTCTCCTTCTACAATGAAATTACTGAAAACAAGACCAATTAAGCGTGCAATGATAAACGGAAAAAGCGAGTAGCTAATCGTTAAAAATATATCTCGCATTTTGCCTTTACCTTCAGTTAAAGCTGTAATCGACCAATTAGCTATTATTAATAAAATCAGTGGAAAAATCGAGGTTATCAATAAGATGAAGGCATTTAAGTCTCTAGGATCATTTTCGTTTAAAACAAACCCCAAATATTGATATTCAGCAATGCTCATCATTCCAAATATCAATAAGAAGAATAAACCAACCTTTAACTTTCCAATTTCTAAAAGTTTAATCGCATCAAAGTTTTTAAACGGCCTAGTAATAACCATAAAAGGAACACTGATTAGTTCATATTTCAAAGTTTTTAACTTTTGCATCATCATCTTCTCCTCATACGCCATGAAATTATGACCATTAAAGTTACTGCTCCACTGAATATAAATCCAAAGTTGTCGCGCAAGCGATCATTTCTGTAATATTCATAGGCTCTTGAATATTCAAATTTATTACTGCCTAATTCAAAGTAATTAACAGCCTCCTCATACGCCTCATTTTGATAAAACACTTTGCCTATTCCAACATAAGCTAAATCAAAATTTGTGTTGAGTTTAAGGACTTCTTCCCAATAATGCTTAGAAGTAACAAAATCCCCTTGATAATAATAACTTACTGCTTCATTAACATTTTCACCATATTTTGTAGGTGCTAAAATTTCAATACTATTAAAAGATTGATCAACCACAAAGATATTATCGCCATGCCAACCTATATCCACTGGAAAATCAAAGGTAAGGTTATTTCTACCTTCGTTTCCTATAATATATAACAATTCACCAGAATCGTTATAAGCAAAAATTCTATTTCTTTGGTTATCTAAGGCGATATAAATACCATAGTCATTTATATCAATAGATACAAAACTACTAGATGGTTCATCCTCATCTAAATTCACATCGCCAATAACAGGGATATGACCATTTTGAACAAGGATATCTTCACCACGAAAATTCAATTTTTGTATTGGGTTGCTTTCTGCTGATTCAGTCGTTGTATAAATAAACCCTGAGTTGTCAACAGCAAGCGAAGTAAAAACAACTGGCAAATATAGCTGCATACGTTCTCTTGCTTGTTGAGAAACAAACTGTCTCCAAAAATATTCAATCATGTTTATTTCAACTTCATTGGTCCCAACATATTGCTTAAAATCACCATCAAAATCAAATTCCATTAATCCTTCATACACATCTCGGGCTATTACATAAATTCTCCCAGAACGATCGACAGCAATTTCTAGTGGTCTAAATGGTATATCACCCATACCAGGGACATCATCTTGTAAATGAAATAAATTTGCGAATGTAATATTTGAATGTCCTGGTTGTTCTGTTGTTTCATGATTAAACATAACGATTCGTCCATTTTGAGTATCCGCAACATATATAATATCGTTATGCACCGTAATAGAATTAGGATTTCTTAGAGAATCGTTAGCATTCGATGGGGTTTCAAACGTTGTAATATGATGTTTCAACTCATAATCATGAGAAACCACAAACAATCCTAAGGCTTGATCTAAAATATAAATATATTCGTCTGTCATTTCTACATCTACCAACCGAATAAAATTATTAACGCCAATTTTTTCTGCAGTAATTGTTAATTCATGAGTATAAGCAGGAGGCGCATCAATCACTTTTTCGAAATAGTCATAATTATAATTTGCATTGTTTTGGGCATTTAGTGATACGTTTGGGGTCATTACAGTGATTAAAATAAACATAGCCGTTATCAATAGTTTTTTCATCATTATCCCTTAATTCCTGAGCTAGACATGGTTTCAACAATACGGTTTTGAGTGAATATAAATAGTGTAATAGGAACACTTATCATAATTAGTGTTGCTGCACCTGCGACCCCTGCACGTGCAACCCCTCCAAGAACTATAGAATTGATTGCATCACTTAACGTTTTCCAGTGTTCGGTATATATAAATGATCCGCCAACAACTTCCCATAATTCTTGAAAAGAAAATATTACAAGGGTTAAAATTGCCGGTTTAACTTGCGGCACAATAATCGTAAATAATATCCGCATTTCTCCAGCGCCATCAACTCTCGCAGACTCAATTAAAGCCATTGGAACTTGTTCCATAAATTGCTTGAGTAAATATAGCCCTAAAGCAAAACCAAAAGCGGGTAGAATAATTGCAAAAGGAGTATTTACCAATCCTAAAGTAGACATTGTAATATAATTCGGTACTACAGTTACTTCTTTTGCAAACATTAACGACAAAACGACAATCGAAAAAATCGTGTTTTTTCCAGGGAAATCGTATTTGGATAATGGGTATGCTGCCATTGCCGCAAAAATCACATGGCCTGCAGTCCCCACTAATGTGTAAAATACAGTATTAAAAATATACCGTGTAAAAGGCACCCACGAATCTCCCATAACGCGTAATAAGTCAGAGAAATTTTGGAAAGTTGGGTTTTGCACAATTAACCTGGGCGGAAATAAAAACAGTTCATCTAGTGGTTTAAATGCATTAGAGGCTATATAAACCAAGGGAAATGCACTAAATAAACCAAATAATCCTAAAGAAATAAATAAAACAAGGTCCATTAAAATTCCACGATTCAAACGTTTTTTCTTTTTACTTTTAAAATACATTTGGAAACGTTTAAAAATATCTTTTAATTTATGCATTACGTTCCCACCTTTATTAGTAGTCTTTGAATAAATTTGTTCGTAAAAATCATAAAAAGAAATAACACCGTTGCAATGGCAGATGCATACCCCAATTCATAGCGGATTGATCCAAAATCATCAAGATGATTAATAACTGTATGCGCAGCATAATCGACACTTGGAAACCCAAACAAAGTTTTCGATAACATACCAATCGCAAAAGCTCCAGTAATTTGCATAACAGCACCAAACATTAATTGTGGTCTCATTTGTGGTAAGGTAATAAACCACAGTTCTTGCCATCGATTTTTTATTCCATCAATTGCTCCTGCTTCATACAAACTTTTGTCAACATTTTGTAACCCGGCAATAAACGCCAAAAAGCCAACGCCTAAACTTAACCATAACTGAACCAGTATTAAGATAGGTAAAGCATAATCAGGATTTTGAAGCCATAAAATAGGTTCATCTATGATGCCTAAGTTCATTAAATGAGCATTCGCATATCCATAAACATCACCAGAAAAAATTAAAAGCCATATGGTAAAAGCCGCTGCTGATAAAGAAGGCGCATAAAAAATTAAAGTCATTAAAGACCTGATTCTTCTGGGAAGTTCATTAATTAACCATGCAAAAATAAATGCAAGCAGATAACTAACCGGTCCCGTAATAACAGCTAAAACAAGCGTATTTTGCAAAGCAACCATAAAAATATCATCATCTAAAAATAGTCTGATGTAATTTTCAACAAATACGAAATTTGGTGCTTCAAGCATATTGAAATAAGTAAAGCTTAAAACCATAGACATTAAAACTGGCAAAATAGTAAATAAGAAAAACAATAACATAAACGGTGCCATCATATAGTAATACACACGGTTTAACTTAATCAAAAACCATGTTTTTTTCAGTTTTGATTTGCGATTATCGACTATGTTTTTTAGTTTTATTTTAACCTTTTCTTTAACTTTTTTTTCTTTGATATTCATTTTATCAAACCTCTAATCTAAGCCGAATTCTCGACGTTTATGTTCAATCTCACGATCTATTTCCCTGACATACTCATTCAAAACTTCTCTTGGGTTTCTTCCTTCATTAACCACAGATAAGAACGCATATGTATATTGACGTTCAGTCATATAACCGCCTGGAACTTGAGGAATTCCTTGCGTATTTTCTTGTTGACTTAAAATCGTCTCTAAATCTCCACTCGGCCAAGACAACATCGAAAGTGCTTCTTTATTTGCGGTTGGCAAACGCGCTGCTGAACCCATAACGGTTTCTAATTCTCTTGCATACTCAACTTGTACTTCTGTTGAAGTCCACCACTTTAAAAACTCCCATGCTTCTTCGGGATGGTCTGTATCTTCAAGAATGACTGAAGCGAACGGTACATTCGATTGAGCAACGTTATTATTGGGATCATTTAAGCCTGGTATGGGTTGAATTCCCCATTTACCCGTTATCTCTGGGGCGAATACTACCAATGTGTTATAAAGTGCATATTCAGCAACACCCATTGCGATTTCACCACTTCTAAAGCGATTCACAAAATTCGCTTGCGTTGGCAATCCGTAATTTGTATAAAATGAAGTAAACATACTAAAAGCCTCATTAGACGCTTGAGAATTTAAAGCAGTCTTTATTCTTTCTTCATTGTAATATTCTCCGCCGTGTTGAAACAAAAGAGAACCAAAGAAACCAGTATTCACGAGATTTTGATTAATGTTTTGGGTTTGTTGTCTTTGTTCAACACGTTGTGTAAGCATCAAAGACCCTGACTCCATAAAGAAATCCAGATTATTCATGTTAAGTATTGACATAACATCTAACGCTTCATCCCAAGTATTGGGAACCTCTAAATCTAATTGTTCTAAAATATCTGTTCTATAAAAAAGTACTGGAAAGACATGTTGTTCAGGCAACGCATAAAATCCGCCTTCAAACTCAAAAGGTGTCATAGCACTTGCATAAAAACGTTCAGATATCTCATCAAAATCATCAAATTGAGTTAAATCTAAGGAAGCATTTCGGTAGGCAAAATCAATCGGTTGTCCTTCTTGAACCATTAACGCTACATCTGGCCCTTCACCAGCCACAACCGCTCTTAATAAAACATCAGGTTGAACGAGTTCTAAATTAACATTAATATTTTCATCAAAACTATCATCAATCACCCGGCGTAATATTTGCGCTTGGTCACGCCCTCCTGCGACCCAAACACGTATGGTGGTTTCGCCATCGCCACTCCCAGCGAAGGCATCCCCACTATCAAAGAAAGAAAAGAAAAATCTTCTTGATTCATGAAACATTGCCTCTAAAACGTTGTCTTTTCCTCTTTCGAGTTCTATATCTGGATCAAAAAAGGTGAAATGGTCAAGCGTTAGCGGCTGTTCTTGTTGATTTGTAATCCACGTTCCTAAAGCAGAAATATTGCTTTCAAAACTAGCGAGTTCTCTTACAATCAACTCAGGCTCATTTAAGAAACGCTCTATTTGCATCGTTAAATTTGTTAATATAGCCGTTTGATTTCTACTACCATCAGAAATCTCACTATAGGAGTTAACCACATTAACTAATCGAGCATATTCTTTTTCTAATGTATCCACCAAATGCGGAACATTTTGCTCAATTTGATAGTCTCTAAAGCGTTGCGGGGTTACTCCTGTATACATAATGGTATCTAAGTACAGTTGATTTAAGCCATTCATTGAAGCGGTTACTTGATCAATCATTTCTCCTACATTGTGTAAACTCACATCAAATTGAATGATATTTGTTCCTTCTTCTAAATAAAACAAATACGGTTCTTCTTCACTGCCAATAATATAATTATTAAACGTAGAAGAATACGTAAATGGGATTCCTTTTGCTTCTTCAAAAGGGACTTCTCCATTAATCTGCATATGTCTAGAAACAAAAGCGCCTTGTTTCACATCTTGTTTCATACGAAAATTTAATGCGTATAAACCACTTTGTGGAGCTTCTACTTCATAAGAAACCCAATAACCAGGAAGCCTCCATGAATAAACCCCCATGACATTAAGCACTGTTTCGCGACCACTGTATCTTGGATAGGTTAAATAACTCGAAGTATCAGGCAAAGGAATCATCGTTGGAGAGTTTTTTTCAAACATATGTTCAGCTTCAACACGAATCGATGCGCCTTCAACAATTTCATGACCTTCATCACGCCAATTTTGTAACGCTTGTGAATAAGAAGGAATAGGTTCTTGGCTAGAAAGCTCTAAAGACTTGATTTTTAACGGTTCACGTATTGACTCAAAAGACAGGGTATGTTCCCCTTCTTCAAAATAAAAAACATAAGGCTCTGTAACGAATCGGTCAACATCCATTAAATATCTCTCAATTAACTGTGGTTTTTCGGTTTGCCTTGGTCTAATTTGGTCACCGACTGCATTGGTTAGAATCTCAGAATCATCTTCCCATATCCGGTCAAATTTCATAAATTGGGCTTCATCAAAAGGAATTTCTCCATTAATTCTTAAAATTCTTTCTGCTGTTGCTGATTTTCCGATAATACCATATTCACTTTCATCCACGACTTGTTCATAACCAATGTGAATATGGTATTTTCCAGGAGTATTAACGTTAAATCGCCATCCTATTTTTCCGACTTCATCGGTTAAAACCCCATCATCTAAGACCACAATATTCCCTTCACTCAAAGACTCATCTATATCTTCAGTTATATTTATAGATACTGTTTCATCCGTGATGAGGGATTCATTAGCATGGGATGTTTTATATGCTTTGTATGAACCTTCAACTAATTCTGGTTCAAAATTCGTAGGATGATAGCTGTTTATGTCCCCTGAATATTTTGGCTGGCTGGATGTAAAAACCGAATACATCACACCACTTACCAAAAGGACTGATAATAATATTACAAATACTTTCTTTTTCATAGTTAATCCTCCTGAAAATCATTAAGTTTTATTATTCACGTGATGAACGAATTGCATCTAACATACGATTGATATTTTCTTGAATGGTTGGAATAGTCGCATCAATATAATTTCTAGGTGATCCACCTGATTGTAAATAACTTTGAACAGCACTTACATATTGAGTATCTCCATTTAAATAAGCTAGATCGTTTGTTGCAATCGCATTTTCTTCAGTATTTCCTTGTAAGAAAGCAAATATTTGTTCTGCTCGATTAATTTCTTCTTCATCGCTTAAACGTAAATATTCTTGAACATTCATTAAAGAGCCACACGTTTCTAAGCTAACATCGTCTTTGTCTTCACAAAATTCATTCAGTTCGTCATGCACTGCATTTTTATGGAATTCATTCATTAAAAATAAAATCGTTGCGACTTCATCAGAGTTTGACCCTATTGTAACCATTTGTAAATCTCCAGGACTTATAGGTGAATAATAATCATCTTTCGATACTGCTTCATTTTGCGGAAATGGAACTGCACCAAAATCAAAACTTACGCTTTCAGCATAGCCAGATAACTGCCACATCATAGCCATACCCATAACTGCTTCTTGACGTTGCCAATTATCAGCAACATGATGTCTTAAAATTTCATTGTCAAAGTTCAAAGGCATAATATAGCCAAAGTCATACCAGTTTTTAAATTCATAAAGCACATCTAAAGTATCAATATTCAATAATTGTAATTGACCACTATCATCTACAAGGTTCGTCCCGTTAGCCGCTGGTCCATATAAACCAATATGATAAGGGGTGATTGCCAAAGGATGAATATTATTATCTAATTCTAATGATAATGTTCTTAAATAGTTTTCCATATTAGAAATCGTCCACTCACCATCTACCCACATCTCTGAGGGCGTTTTTTCCATGCCAGCTTCTTCTAATAAATCTAAATTATAAACCATTAAATCGACATAAACTTCTCCGTCTTTATTTTGAATTGCAAAAACATTATCACTTACTTTTCCAGCGTCAACTTGCCATTGATTCACAGCATAATCTTCTTGCAAAGCGTTTGCAACATGGGTAAAGTTTGATAAATAGCCTGCGGAAATTAAATCAAGCATAAAATCAAGTTCTGGTGCTCTTACAATTGCAGAGTCATTGTTTCCTAAAACATGATTGGCAACATCATTCACGCGATTTTCATAATCTGACCATCCTCTAAACACTAACTCAAAATTATATGTTTCTTGAAGCATTGTTAAATGTTCACGATATTCTTCACCGTCTGGATGAATATAGCCATCATCAAAAGGATCGTCTTCACTCACAACGTGGGTGTAAAAGGTAATTTCTTGCCCATCTAAATCAAGGGTTTCTAAATCAATATCATAATCAGGCAAAGGGGGCAGTGTATCTTCATCACCGTTTCCGTTATTATCTTCATCGCCGTTTGATCCATTATCGCCGTTTGATCCATTATCGCCGTTTGATCCATTATCATTTTCACCGTTATCACCGCACGCAGCAACAGTAAAAACAAGCATAAATATTGTAAAAACTAATAGAATTTTTTTCATGTTTATCCTCCAAAATTTTTATAATTTGTTATTTTTTAACCAATTCAATATTTTTTCTACTGTCGTAAAAGCCAATCCCACCACAGTATCTGCAGCGCCATAATATATTGCAATTTTTCCTGAGTCGCTATCTGTTAAAGCAGCACATGGAAAAACAACATTTGGAACATCTCCTGCAAGTTCATAACTTTTTTGGGGAGAGATTAAATAAGGTTTGGACCTAGCTGTTACTTTCCACGGTTCTTCTAAATCTAGTAACGCAGCGCCCATTGAATAAACATACCCATTACAGCTTTGTAACACACCATGATAAAATATTAGCCATCCTTCGTCTGTTTCTATAGGAACTGGTCCTGCGCCTATTTTTAAAGATTGCCATGCGCTTTGTTCAAATGGAGCGGGTCCCATAACATGACGGTGTTCTCCCCAGTATTTCAAATCCGGACTTTGAGATAAGAAAATATCTCCAAAAGCAGTATGACCCGTATCACTAGGTCGAGACAACATAACATATTTATCATTAATTTTTCTTGGGAATAAAACGCCATTGCGATTAAAAGGTAAGAAAGCATTTTCTAATTGATAAAAGTCCTTAAAATTTTTTGTTTCTCCTAAACCGATGGTTGGTCCATGATAACCATTACACCATTGAATGTAGTACGTTCCATTGATTTTTGTAACACGCGGGTCGTATTGATAATCCGTATGGAATAACGTTTGATTATCTTTAGGTTGAAACCTAATGGGCGCGTGATCGATTTCCCAGTTTATGCCGTCTTTTGAAAACCCAGCATGAATCCGCATTTGTCTTGCGGTATTATCAACCCTGAAAACCCCTGCAAACTGATTTTCATAAGGTATAATGGCACTATTGAATATACTATTTGAAGTTGGAGTCGCATCTCTTTTAATGACTGGATTTTTAGAATATCTCCAAATGACTTCATTTTCATTGGTTGGGTTTTCCCAAGGTATATTTGGCAATTTCGCATCTATGATTTTCATAAATAAACCTTTCTTTTAAACTATATTTTAATGCTTAATGTTTTAATTTCCTTTGAATTAAACGATACATTAAAGGTTGAATCTGTCATTGGGATTTTACTAAATGTATCTTCTTTAAGGGTTGTCTCTCCAATTTCAGATACGCTTTCATCCCCTTTAAATGCAACTTTTATAGGACTAGAAGTCTTATTATAAAAACGGACAATGAGAGATTTTTTGTCTTCTGACACTTTATATGCTGTAGTTTCTATACGTTTATCATTTGTTGCGATTAATGAAAAACTAAGCGGTGTATCACCCTTAGAATCATCACTTAACGGAAAGCTAATTAAAGGTTGATCATGATATGTTTGTGCTCTTACTTGTGCATTATAAAGGGCTTTAGAATCAAAGGCCTCTATATAATATTCAAGCGTAATCCTTTTTTTCATTTGCGAGTTAGGAGTTGGAAAAATACCCCAATCCCCTAATTCACCAACGCCTCTTAACAATGTCAAAGCCAATGTATTATTATTGTGTCTCATCGCTTCATGTTCATGCAGTCCTCTACCCGAAATTATTAAGCCCTTATTATCATCATTAACATAGAAATACCCGTGATGACGCTGATGATTTTCAGGGTTCTTCCAGCCTTCCCAAGGTTGAATTGGACGACTTATGACATTATATTGCCCTTCAGCTTGAACACTATGAGTTGAAATATCATGCGCATTCAAAGTGCGAATCCTTAGATTTTCTGCATTATTTTCAAGTGTCGTTGTTAGACGGACTCCATGGTCGTGATGATAAAGCTCTATTTTTGTTAGAATTGGAAGCGTTGTTGTTTCATCCACTGTTTTGCCGTCTTTTACACCTTGTGGAATGGTCAATTCATTTTTTATATAAACAGTTTGCTTTATCGCGTCATTTTCAATTTGCCCAATGTGCGCGATATGATCTTTAGTTGTTAGTGTTTTTTTATCAATGCTTTGAACAAAATTGTACTCGTTCCCTATATCTGCTGAATACTCATAAACGTTTAAAGGTCCGGTTTTAACATTGGTTGTTTTATCAATAATATAAAAACTTCCATCTTTTTCAAATTCTAAACGTATATTCTTATTTTCAAAACGATTAGTTATCGGTGCTTCTTGACTATTTTGCTTTTCAGCAGGGACAACATCATAAGTTGTATAGCCAAAAGCAGGCACACTTTTTGCTCCAAACTCTAAATAAACCCTATCAACGTATTTTACTTGTCTAAACTTGTCTTTAGGCAAAGTATAGGTAAACACATGTCTTTTTATATGTTTTTTAGCAGGAACTTCAGTGCCTTCCAAAGTATATACTCTAACATCTTTAACTTTTTGAGCTTCATCAAAATCAACATACCCTTTAACAATACCATTATGATGATGCTGTGTACCATTTATAACACTTAGGCCTTTTCCTTTTAAAATTGATAGGTCAAATGTCTTATTGAGCGCATTGAATGCCTCTTGCGTAATGACTTCACTAGCATGTAAAACTTTATTAAAACGGGTAATCATTTCATCATGCACTTCATCAACACTGCATGTACATATTGAGTCGTGAGGATGGTTCTCAAGTAATAGTTTCCAACAATAGTCTATATAATCTTTAGAGTCAAATTCATTAAATATATTAGCCAATGCATACGTTGGTTCTAATATTTTTTCTAATGCGTGTTGTGTTTTATAATTCAACTGCTTAATATCAACCCTTGAACTTGCAGTATTGATTAATAAGTGCTCGCCTGTAGTAAGCTGACCCGTTATCTCACCCTCCACCGTTTCATATAAAGATTTGTTTGCCTCAATTATTTCTAAATAATCTTTAAAGTTTGAGTGAATCACTTCAAATTCATCTTGTTCTTCGTTTGCTTTATTAATCAATTCCGATAGGTTTTTTTCCAACGGTGTATGATCACAGCCATTCATTCCTAATAAGTCATTTAAATGACTTAAAGGTTCGGCATTCTTAAATATTTCTCGAAATCTTTCGCTTGATTGACTGATATCTTTTGGCATATCCCAAGCATTACAGTACCAATTTGCAAACATAACACATGCAACACTAGAGCCATCGGGAGATTGCCAATTTACTTCTGATTTGTTAATACCTTTTTGTTCAACAATCTCGTTGTTGAATCCAATTTCATTCATTCCTCTTCCAAATGCTGCGGTATGAATATTAAATCCATTTAAAATTTGTGGCGCTTGAGCTATATTTCCAAAAGAATCAGGAAAATATCCTGTTAATACAGGTTTAGCGTTAAGTTTTTCACATTCTTTTAAACCATAAATGATATTTCTAACATTACTTTCTGCACTAATTAAAAACTCATCTTGCAAGATATAAAAGGGCCCTATGTGTAGTTTATCTTCTTCAATCAACCGAATAATTTCTTCTCTTTTATGTGGCTTGACTTCAAGATAATCTAAAACAGGAATAACTTGTCCATCCATATGGAAAGACTTATAGTTTGGATTTGTTTTAAACATAGTTAATAAATCATCAAATAATTCGACCAATCTGTAACGGTGTTGTTCAAAAGGCATATACCATTCTCGATCCCAATGAGTGTGTGGTATAATATGTAATTTCTTCATCTGTTTTCTCCAATCAATTCTTTTTTGAATAAACGCTTACATTTTAACTTGTATATATAAGTTAACAAACACTTACATTTTACTCTTTTTCATTTAAATTTGCAATGCGTTATAATAAATTTCTAAAAGAAAATATTTTCAAAACCTCACTGATAGTCTTTTAAAAGTTTAATATATCGTGTATTATAGTGATATATTGGCTTCGGAGGTATATTATGCATAAGTTAGGAAAAACAGGCGTACAAGATATAAAACCTTTTCATAAAAATTATGATTTAGGGGTAGATTTTGTTATCATTTATGGAATTGATGAAACACTTAAACAAAGGGTTGAAAGCTACCAACAAATGGGGTACAAAACTGCTTTAATGATTGGATTATCATGGGGACGTTATGAAGATTATTTTGATGGGACCTTTGATGGAAAAAAACATGTAGAAGATATGCAGCGTACTAGCGACAACTCTATTTTTGAACATAGTCCTGATACGCCCTATATCATTCCTTCAATAAATTTCAGTAAGTATTTAATAGAAAAGCTAAAACTTGCCATAGATATAGGCATTGATCACATCTTTTTAGAAGAACCAGAGTTTTTCGCTCATACAGGTTATTCTCAAGGGTTTAAAGACGCTTACGCAGTTTATTATCGTGAGTGTTGGAAAGATCCTTTTACGAATGACGATAGAATGTTAAAAACACAAAAACTAAAACACGACATGCTTATTAGACACATTAACACCATTGCAGAAAACATTAAGATGTATGGACAAACCGAACATAATAAAAAAGTTAATTTATATATCGCGACCCATTCCTTACTAAATTACGCGAAGTGGAGTATTGTAAGCCCAGAGATATCACTGGCTTCTTCTCCTTTTATTGACGGTTTTATTGGACAAGTTTGGACCGGAACTTCTAGAACACAGCATGTTTATGAAGGTCAAAGGCAAGAAAGAATATTCGAAATGGCTTATTTAGAATATGGTATATTACTTGCGTTAATTCGAAAGTCCAAAAAATCGATGTGGTTTTTGCAAGACCCTATTGAAGATGGAGCGCATCATACATGGGACTCTTATGAAAAAACCTATAAACTTGGATTGGTAGCGGCGTTATTATACCCTACAATTGATCATTACGAAGTTGCTCCTTGGCCACACCGCATTTTCGAAGGGGAATACCCTGTTGGAGAAAAAGCCAAACCCATCCCACCAAGGTATAGACAACAATTAATGATTCTTTTTAATATGCTTAAAGATATTAAAACAAAACATAAATGGGTTACTAACAAAGATAAAATTGGAGTTTTGTTTGATAATTCAACATTATTCCAAAGACAGTTTCCTAACCAAGATGAACATTGGTGGCAAGAGAGTTTTGATTTTTCTCAAGGGATTGGCTTATTAATGCCTTTATTAAAAGAAGGATACGATATAAGACCATTAGCTTTAGAGCGAGCTGTTTCAGATAGAAATTATTTATCCAATTATGAAACCATTATTTTGAGCTATGAAACGTATAAACCTTCAAGTCCACAAGTTAATGGTGTTTTATATGAATTTGTAAAACAAGGGGGAACCCTCATATATATAGGTGATGAAAACAAACCATTTCAAACAGTGGGTGGATGGTGGAACAATTATGGAGAGACCTCGCAAACTGCTGCTGAATCACTATTCGAAACCTTTAATTTACCATTTAAAAACGGTAATTATACATTTGGACAAGGTTACATATGGGTACAAAAAACATCACCAATAGATATCGCCAATAATGAAGTTAAAAGTAGAAATTTCATACAAAGATTTCACGGATTTTTAAACTCAATTGAAAAACCACTTAAAAAAGACCCTGCTTTTATTGTTAGAAGAGGAAAATACTTGATCGCAGGCTCTGTTAAGGAAGAAAAACGATCAATCAAAGGGACTTATGTTGACTTATTTAATGAAAATTTACCGCTATTAAGTAACCCTACATTAAAATTGCATAAAGGTCACGTTTTAATTGATACCGAAGAAATTGATTACTCTAAAACACAAATTATCGCTTCGAGTCTAATCTATAAAACTCATTATATCGATAACAAAATCAAGTGCGAAGTAAGAAGCATGCCTGATGTTAAAGGTATTTTATTAATATCACACGACCAAAGCAAATCGATTGAAATTGAATCTGATTTCAAAACAACAAAACTAATATTGCGTCCAGGGATTTCGAAAATTATTTTCGATATTCAAGCCAAAACAGAAAACGACATAATTACAATTGAAACGAAGTAAAAAAAATCGCTTTTGATAACTAATCAAAAGCGATTTTATATTGCATTTTTTTGAATGGATGAGCAATTCAGTTCTTTGAAATCACCATTATTAATTATTATCCAGCTTCCCACTGCATAACCGTAAGCCCGTTTATCTACCGCATTAAGTGCTGACTTTTTATGTTCAAAAGGAATTTTATGATTGGTTTGATCATTTTTTATTACATTCATTTTATAGTCAATAGAGTATATGATTTCTTTATCTTTTTTTATATTTACACCAAATTGTAGATGATCTTCTAAGTGTTTAATCTCATATATTTTGGCGTTTATTAGGTTTGAAAATGGTATATCGAAAACTGAAACGTCCACAATGATTAAAGAATCTTTTAAATATAATCTATCTAACTCTAAAAGCCATAACTCATAATTTTTTATATCTGGTGGCATCATTTGAACATTAAAATCAGGAGTTTTAGTTACTTTTTTATAAAGTATTGAATAAGCTTTTTTATCATTAATTGGAATTAAATTATTTTTAAAATTTTTGATTTTTTCCTCTATTTTATTGATATTCCTATTTGTAAATGGTTTTAACAAGTACAAAATTGCGTACAAAAATAACGAATTAAAATATATTTGTACAATTACAGAGATTATAACTCCAAATGGTCCGAATAATAAATAACCTATGATTAAGACACTAATAAATAGGATTGTTCTGAAAAGTAGAATACGCGCGTTAATCTTATGCATTTTAAAATACATATTATACTGGGTTTTTTTGTATTTAGTAAAGGTTGATAAAAACAGAACAAACGAAAAAAAGATAAGCAAAAATGTTAGAACAATACTAATAAAATAATATAAGAATAAAGTTAATAAAAAGACAGTCAATGTTATATATGTTTTAATACTTTGAGATTGCAATGCCAAATTGATTTTAATTTTCTTATCATCATAATTGTTTATTTCGTAATATTTTAATGCATCAACTACCAATATCATCAATGGTATTGTTAAAATTAAACTAAAGTATAAATATAAAAGGGTCTCAATCAATTGAATCACCCTTTTTAGAAGCGATATGCTTAGTTGAATTTTCGAAAACAATTACACTGATTGCTACATAAATACTAAATGAAACAAACATAAAAAATTGAGGAAATAAATAAAACCCTATTCCTAAAACTATAATACTTAATAAAAAAGTTAATAATTGTTTAGGATAGGCCCAAATATAGCGAATTGATAAGTTTATAGCTTGCATATTTGATACCTCAAATTTTTGCTTAAACAAATTTGTGAAAGTAAATCCTAATATCGTTAAAAAAATGAAGAAAAAATTACCGAAAATACCAAGCGTTCTAAACAGTGAAGGCTCAATATTATAATAAAAATAAAGCAAATTAAAAACCATCAAAAATATAAACAGTATACACGTTATAAACAAAATAGATCCAATGAAGAAATGTGATTTGTATTCTGTCCAAAAGGTTTTAAATAGTTCTGGATGTTCATCATTTTTCCATTTTAAAAATACTTTCTGTCCAGCTAAAATTGCTGGTCCAAAACCAAAAACAACCAATCCTGCTGTCGCAAAAACAATAATATACATATTTAATATTATTAATTTAGATAACCACTCAAAAAAAATAAAAAATTTTGAGTTCTCTCGATTGCTAAATTTATCAATTTTCTTTTCTTCATTACTCATAAACTCATACCCTTATAAAAAAATTATATCTTGTATAGATAACTTGTTCTAATAAAATTCTAACATATTTTTGACTTTTATCATAAATTATATTATCAACTAAATATTAAGAAGGTGTTACATATGAAAGCATGGATCAAAGCATCAAGAATACCTGCACAATTATTTATTTTCCCAGCCTTACTCTTAGGACAAGGGGTTGCTTTATATAATGGATATTCATTTAATCTATTACACTTTATCATAATTCATTTATATG
>LFIK01001160.1_pt1 | contig 20516 bp, 17 predicted proteins | sample 643401 | NCBI WGS metagenome assembly LFIK01 (sample SAMN03777447, study PRJNA286221) | soda lake metagenome | biome: soda lake; feature: Kulunda steppe; material: water; isolation source: sample T5-Br brine of Lake Tanatar-5 | place: Russia: Kulunda steppe | collected 2010-07
AAGACGGGTGACGTGGAGATCTCCACGATCGCGGAGGGTGACGCGCTGCTGGCCGGTCTCCGGACGGTCAACGACGACAACAAGGTCGCTGCGAAGATCGCCGGGGCCTTCGACCACGCGTGTGAGAACCTCGTCGGCGACAAGACCGGCGGTCCCGACTCTCGGCTGGCCGACGGCATCCTGCAGGTCGAGCCCATCGGCTTCAAGAACGGTGGACTCATCACCCTCACCAACACCATCCCACGGACCGTGGTGCGGAATGGCGAGAACCGCAGTGCGGATGCGTTCGGTGTGTGCTTCATGGGCGTGGCGAAGGCAGACGACGATCTCGATACTTGGGAGGCGCTCGCGGGCCTTGAGTTCGAGGACAGCGACCGCGTCCCGAACCTGAGCGAGCCGCGACTGCTCCCGACCTGCGACTCCGTCGGTGACGTCGCACCCTGCATCGTCTCGCGCAGCAAGGATCGCGGCCAGACCGTCACCGTTACCTACGTGATCCCCACCGAGGACCCCTGGATGCGCTGAGCAACGGGCCGTGGTTGCCGCGCAGTAGGCACGGCGCAGCCTCTACGCCTCGGCGGTCACCCGCAGCGGCACGACCGGCAGACGCTCGACACCCAGGGTGTCGAGCGTCTGCGCCGTCCGGGCGCGAACCGCGGCGTCGATCACCTCGCCGGTGAACTCCGCGAGGTCGGCCAGTGCCTGCTCCGCGAGCGCCCGCTCGTAGTCCGCATCACGGGACTCGGCCGCATGCAGGCTCAGTTCCAGCTCCGCCCGCGCGTCGTCGTACGCGCCCCGCTGGGCGTGCGCGTAGCCCCGCAGACGGTGCAGCAGCGGCGCCTGGGCGGCGACGCCCTCCTTGGCATCCGAGCGTCGCTGGGCATCCTCCAGGATGGCCAAGGCCGCATCCGGTCGGCCACGGAAGACGTTCAACTCGGCCAACCGCGCCTCGGCCTCCACGACCTGGGTCGCGGCACCGATCTCCGCCGATTCACGGCGCGCGTCCTCGAGCAGAACCTCGGCGTCGTCGTAACGCCCCGCACGGGCGTAGGTCCGTCCGAGGTTGGAGCGCACGTAGGCGATGGCCACCCCGAAGTTCGCCGCCCGCAGCGCCCGCTCCACCTCGCGGAACAGCTCGGCTGCCTCGCCCCAGCGTCCCTGGTCGGCCAGGATCTCCGCGATGTTGTTGCGGCCCATCGCCGCCCCGATGACGTCACCGACCCGGGCGTCGAGCTCGTTGGCGCGTTCGTAGTAGGTCAACGCCTCGCGCCAGTTGCCCGACCAGTACGCGATCCCGCCGAGGTTGTTGAGCACGCTGGCCTGGTTCGGCAGGTCGTCGAGCTCCTCGTACAGCGCGATGGCGCGGTCGGAGTAACGCGCCTCGTCGGGCCGACCGAGGTCGACGTAGGCCCAGTCGAGCAGGCGGTAGGCGTGCCCGAGTGCGTCACGGTCCCCGGCCTGTTCGGCCTCGGCCAGTGCCCGCTCGCTCCAGTCGATCGCGTCGGCGGGCCGCCCCTGTTCGAGTCGCAGGTGGCCGTACCAGACCATCAGCTGCGCCCGCTGGGCCCTCGCCTCGGCTCCGTCCACGCCGTCGAGCCGGCGCAACGCCCGGGTGATGTCCCGCAGCGCCTGCGGGTAGTCCTTCAGTTGCGCCCGGACACGCGCACCCTTCAGCACCAAGCGCGACCACAGGACCACCTCGTCGCGCACGGCACTGCTCGCCGCGCGGTAGGTGGCCGCGGCGGCGTCGAGCTCGCCGACCCGCAGCAGGGTGTCACCGAGCGCCTCGGCGACCCGTGCCACCTCGACGTCGTGAAGGTCGGTGACCCGAGGTGCCACCTCCAGACCGCGCCGGAAGAACGTCGCTGCCTCGTTGTTGGCGTACAGCGTGAGCGCGTCGTTGCCGGCACGTACGGACGCCGACCAGGCATCGTCGGCACGACCGGCGAGGTGGTAGTGGAACGACAGCAGCTCGACACGGTCCGGGTCGGTCGCCGCGATGGTGTCGCCGGCCACCGCGTGCAGCTGTCGTCGCCGGCGGTAGGGCAAACCCGCATAGCTGGCGTCGCGGATCATGGCGTGCCGGAAACGGACCACCTCGCCGTCGACCGACAGGAAGTCGGCGGCGGTGTCGAGCTCGTCGGCCCGGCCATCCGACAGCACGGCGGCGGCGAGGTGGCGTGGGAAGCTGTAGCCGAGCACCGACGCCTCGCGCAGCAACTCGCGTTGAGCAGTCGGCAACCGGTCGATGCGCGCGGTGACCAGTGACTCGATCGAACCCGGCAACGCATCGACACCGCCAGAGTCGCGCGCGGCGACGATGAGCTCCTGCAGGAACAGCGGGTTGCCACCGCTGCGCTCGACGATCAGCTCCAGGTCGTGGGTCGACATCGGGGTCTGCTCGGTCGCCGTGCGCGCCAGTTCGACGAGCGTGTCGTCGTCGAGCCCCACCAGAGCGATGGTCGTGACCGGCACGTCGGCGATGACGTCCTCGTCCTGCGAGCGACGCGAGGTACAGACCACCCAGGGTTGCTCAGCGAGTTCGACCGCCAGCGCGTGGAGCACGTCGGCGGAGGCCTCGTCGAGCCACTGGGCGTCCTCGATGGTGAGCAGGACCGGTTCGTCCCACCGCCACCGCAGCAGCTCCAGCACGACCTCGTGCAGCCGGGGACGGAGGAACTGTTCGTCGAGGTTGCGGGTGGCGGCGGTGGCCGGCAACTCCGTGCCGTAGGCGATGGCGAGCAGCGGAGCCCACTCGACCAGATCCGGGCGTTCCGCCTCGAGCACCGCGAGCAGGTGCTGCGCCGCGGCCGTGGGCGTCGCGTCCGGTGGCGCACCCAGTTCCTCGCGCAGCAGCTTGCGGATCGTCGCGTAGGGCGTCGAGGCGCGGTGCAACTCACCGACCAGCTCGATGACGCGCCGGTCGGTCGTCGCGGCGCGGAAGGCCTCGAGCAGGCGGGACTTGCCGATACCCGCCTCACCGACGACGTCCACCAGCCGGCCCGTCCCCTCGAGCGCGGTGGCCATGATCGACGCGAAGGTCGCCAGTTCGGCCTCGCGTCCGGCGAAGGGCAGCTCGCCGCGCTGCCCGGCGGCGCGGATCCCGGTGGCCGGACCGACCGCGAACGCCGTGACCGGCTGGGACTTGCCCTTCACCTCGAAGGGCAGCAGCGGATCGGTCCGGAACAGCGTGCGTGATCCGGCCAGCAGGTCGTCGGTGGCCAGGATCGAGCGGGGCAGCGACCGCGCCATCAGACGCGCCGCGAGGTTCACGACGTCGCCCATCACCGTGTATGCGCGGCGGTAGGCCGGACCGACGTCCCCGACGAACACCTCGCCGCTGTGCACGCCGACGCTCACCGCGAGCCGGGTCGGATGCTCGATGATGTCGCGCAGCGCGAGCAGCAGACGTTCCTGGTCGTTGCCCTCGGAGGTCGGGGCGCCGGTGACCAGGATCAGCTTGCCACCGTCCCGATCGATGTCCGAGGCCAGGAACGTCACGCCGTGCTGGTCGGCCGCGCCCTGCACGACCCGGACGAGTTCGCCGAGTGCCGCTGCGGCCGAGAGACCACCCTCGTCGACCACGAGCGCATCGAGTCCCAGAAAGCGCAGGAACGCCACACTGACGCGGCGGTGCTCGGCCCCGCCATCGGACTCGGTCAGGGCGGCGCGCAGGGCGAGCGGGATGCCCTGGGCGACCAGACTCGCCGCGGTCGGCTTCGGCAGCGTCGCGGGGTCGCGTCGTGGGGCCTCGGGGGCCGCCGTCAGCAACCGGCCCGGACCGACCTCGGCACCGAGCAGCGCCGGATCCAGCGCCCGACCCACTCCCGGCCCGATCACGATCTGCCCGGCACCGGCGACCGACTCCATCGCCACCGTCGCGGTGGCCACCGGGCCGCCGACGACCAGCTCCCGGTGGGAGTCGCCCAGCAGGAACAGGTCGACCTCGCCGGACTCGATCCCGATCGACATCTGCAACGTGATGGGTCCGACGGAGGTCTGCAGGCTGCCGAGCGCGGCCAACGCCGCCCGCATGTCCTCGGCGGCACGGCAGCCACGGGCGACGTGTTGATCGCCGCTGAACAACAGCAGCAGCGCGTCGCCACCGAACTTCAGCAGGCTGCCGCCGCCGGTGTAGGCCACCTTGAGCAGCGCGGCGAAGCACGTGTTGATCGTGTCGGTCAGTTCCTCGGCACCGATGCGACCGAGCTGCGCGAGTCGTTCCGACAGGGCGGTGAACCCGGACACGTCCACGAAGACCAGCGTGGCGTCGAGCGCGCGCCAGGTCGTGGCCGGTTCGTCGCGGAGCCAGTCGAGCATCACGCGGGGGACGTAGGCGCTCAACACGCTGGCGCCACCTCCCGCGAGAAGGACCCGACGGGCCGTCGGGCCGGGCGACGGCCACCCCGGCCGTGATCGGACGCTACCGCGTCAGGCCCACAGCGTCCCGGAGATCGACGCGGCGATCTCCTTGACGTCACCGGGCGCATACGCACCGGTGGACAGGTACTTCCACCCGCCGTCGGGCGACAGGGCGACGACGTGCGACCCCTCGGGCAGCCGCTTGCAGATGCGCTGGGCCACGACGATGGACGCCCCGGTGGACACGCCGGCGAAGATCCCCTCGTGTTCGGCGAGGTCGCGGGTCGTGCTGAGCGCCTTGAGCGAGTTGACCTTGATCCGGCTGTCGAGCACCGACTGGTCGAGCACCTCCGGGACGTAGCCCTCGTCGAGGTTGCGCAGGCCGTAGACCAGGTCGCCGTACTCCGGCTCGGCGGCGAACACCTTGAGGTCGGGGTTCCACGCCTTCAGCCGTTTGCCCGCGCCGGTGACCGTGCCGCCGGTGCCGAGTCCGGCGACGAACGCGGCGACGTCGGGCAGGTCGGCGATGATCTCCGGCGCGGTGGTCTCGTAGTGGGCGAGCGCGTTCGCGGCGTTGCCGTACTGGAACGGCATGAACACCTCCGGGTCGGCCGCGGCGAGCTCCCGTGCGACCCGGACCGAACCGTTGGATCCCTCCGTGGCCGGCGAGAACACGATGTGCGCCCCGAACATCGTCAGCAGCTGCTTGCGTTCCTCGGAGGTGTTCTCCGGCATCACGCAGGTCAACGGATACCCGCGGACCTTGCAGATCGCGGCCAGTCCGATCCCGGTGTTGCCGGAGGTCGGCTCCAGGACCCGCTGTCCGGGTGCGAGCTGGCCGAAGCGCTCGGCCTGCTCGATGAGGTACTTCGCGACCCGGTCCTTGACCGACCCGGTCGGGTTGTGGCCCTCGAGCTTCAGGTGGATCGTGTAGCCGGGCGGCGACAACCGTGGCAGCCCGACGAGCGGCGTGTTGCCGACCGCCTGGGAGATGTCACCGAATCGCACCGGCCCCTCAGTCCTGCGCGCCGCCGGCGACGGCCGGCATGATCGCGATCTCGCCGTCGTCCTCGACCGGGGTGTCGATGCCGGAGACGTAACGGATGTCCTCGTCGTCGACGTAGACGTTGATGAACCCGCGGACCTCGCCGCCGTCGAGCAGATCCTCGCCGAGCCCCGGGTGCTCGGCGATCAGCGCATCGAACACCTCGCGCACGGTGCCTCCGGCGGCGGCGACCTTCGCCTCGCCATCGGTGTGCTTGCGCAGGACGGTCGGGATGCGGACAAGGGCCATGACGACAACCTCACTCACGGGTGGGAACGATGCTGACAGGGGTGCGGGCGGAGAGGGGGACGGGTCGCCACGCGGGTCGGAGGATGCCTGCCGACGTGCCGCGAGGGTAGCCGTGTGGGTCACACGTCCCTCACCACGGCGACCGGCACGGTGAGCCGTCACCACCCGCACAACGTCGCCGCAGCGGGGTTCCTTCCCGACCACGGGGCGCTGGTGCACGGGTGGGCGCTGGCGCACGGCTGCCCGCTACCGTCCGCCGCGCCACCGCGGGGAGGGACGCGATGCAGACCATCCCGGCCGCCCGGGCGCGGCGGATCGCCCTGCGGGCGTCGGGTCTCGCCGACGGGCGACCCGATCCGGCGATCCGCCGCGACGTGCGGCATCTACGCGCGGTGACCGACCGACTCGGGATCGTGCAGCTCGACAGCGTGAACGTGCTCGCGCGGGCCCACGCCCTGCCGTTCTGGTCCCGACTCGGGCTCCACGACCACGCCGCCCGGGACCGCCAGCTGTGGCACAGCGGTGAACTCACCGAGGGGTGGGCGCACGTCGCCTCGCTGACGCCGGTCGCCCACTGGCCGTTGCTGCACCACCGGCGCGAGGCGTTCCGGACGGGCGAGCGCCGTGCGGCGTTCGAACGCGAGCATCCGGGCCTGCTGGCCCGCATCCACGACGAGGTGACCGAGGCGGGCCCGACGAGCGTCACCGACCTGATCGACGCCGGCGGGCGGACCGGGCCCTGGTGGGGCAACCCGCGGGGCAAACGGGCGCTGCAGCAGCTCTTCCTCGGCGGCGAACTCGCCGTGCACCACCGCACCCGCAACTTCGTCACGGTCTACGACCTGACCGAACGGGTGCTGCCGGCCGACGTCCTCGCCACGCGACCGCCGGCGATCGACGACGCCCGCCGACGCCTGCTGCTGATCGCCGCGCGGGCCCACGGACTGGGGACCGCAACGGACCTGGCCGACCACCACCGGCAGGCGATCCGTCCCGCCCGCCGCATCCTGGCCGAGCTCGCCGCCGAGGGGCGGCTCCGCGAGGTCCGGGTGGCGGGATGGGGCGACGAACCCGTCTACCTCGATCCGGACGCGAGCGCACCCCGCGAGCTGGACGCCGCCACGCTGGTGTCCCCATTCGATCCGGTCATGTGGTTCCGGGACCGCACCGAGCGGCTGTTCGACTTCCACTACCGCATCGAGATCTACGTCCCGGCCGCGAAACGCGTCCACGGCTACTACGTCCTACCGCTGCTGCTGCGCGACCGGTTCGTCGCGCGGGTCGATCTCAAGGCCGACCGCCACGCGCGCCGCCTGCTGGTGCGGGCCGCGTTCGCCGAACCGGAGGTCGACCGCGTCGAGGTGACGGGTGCGCTGGCCGCCGAGCTCACCGCGATGGCCGCCTGGCTCGACCTCGATGCGGTGGTGGTCGAACGCCGAGGCGATCTGGCCGATCGGTTGCGCGCAGCCGTGTCCTGAGGGTGCTGGGTGTCAGCCGCCGCGGTGCGGGGCCGGTGTCAGCGGTGGCGGACCGAGCCGGGTATCAGCCGCCGCGGTGCGGGGCCGGTGGTGGGCCCGGCGTCTGGCCGTCGTCGTCTCGGTCGCGACGCAGGCGGCCCGATGCCGCAGCCAGCGTCCCGCCGGCACGGACGAGGCGCGCCTCCGGCAGATCCGCATGATGGCGCAGCAGGCTGCGGTCGAGTTCGGTGTGCAGCAGCTCGGCCTCGCCGGCGGGCAGCGGCGGGAAGGACCGCACCATCGACCCGTGGACGGTCGAGAAGACCACGAAGTGGGGCCCCTTCTCACTGCTCCAGCGGGCGACGTAGCCATCGATGTCCCGCGCGAATCGGTACGCCAGGATGTGCGGGCGCAGCTGGCGGTCGACCTGGCGCGCCGCCTCGATGGCGATCGGGACGGCGACCTTCCGGGCGAGCGCGGCGGCGGGGGCCCAGATCATGACGCGAGCATTCAGGCGACCTGTTCGTCGCGGATGGCGACCGGGCGTTCGATGACCTCACCGTCGAGGATGCGGAAGGCGCGGATGTCCGGCGCGTCGCGGTCCTGCAGCGTGACGATGAGGTAGGTGGCCTCCGGATAGGCGGCCAGACGGATGTCGGTGGCCGAGGGATACGCCTGGGTGTGGGTGTGCGAGTGGTAGATGGCGACCTGCCACTCCTCGTCCTCGATCGTGCGCATCGCCCGCAACAGCTGGCGTCCGTCCATGACGTAGTAGGTCATGGAGCGCTCGGCGTTGTCGATCGGGAAGTGCTCGATCGAGCCGTCGGGGCGGATCCCGAGCAGGCCGCAGACCTCGTAGGGGAAGTCCGACCAGGCCCGCTCGACGAGGATGTCCCAGGTCGCACGGTCCAGCAGGAACCGGTCGGCGACACCATCCTCGACCACGTCGGTTGCGCTCACGTCACCGTCCTCGTCGTGCTCGATCGGCCCGCTCCACCCCACGACCGTACCCAACGGCACGTGGGCGACCGGCCGGAACTTCGCGGCCTTCACGACGCTGTTCGCCGACGGACAGCCCCAGACCCACGTCATGTGGGTGGACGCCGATGAGGATCACGTCCTGATCAACACCGAGATCCACCGGGCGACGTTCCGCAACGTCGATGCCGATCACCGGGTGACGGTGACCATCTGGGACGTCGACGACGCCTACCGCTACGCCGGGGTTCGCGGTCGGGTGACCGACATCATCACCGGCGAGCCGGCCCGGGAGCACATCGAGGCCTGCGCGCAGCGCTACCTCGGCAGGACCTACCCCCGGGCGATCGAGTCCGAGCGGGCGCTGCTGTGCATCACGCCCGAGCGGATCCACCGCAACGGCATGTGAGCGGCGTCGGTCAGTCCTTGGGCGGCGCGGGGATGAACGCGTTGGTGCGCCGCACGTACTCGTCGTAGCCCTCGCGGCTCGATCCGCCCGAGGACATGTTCTTGTCGGTCAGCGCCACCCCGGAGACCCGCACGATCAGGAACGTCATCAGCGCGGACCCGGCGGCGGTCCACCAGGCACCCGTGGCGAGCGCGATCAGGAAGAAGCCCCACCAGACGGTCGTGTCCCCGAAGTAGTTCGGGTGGCGGGTGTAGCGCCACAGCCCCCGGTCCATGACCTTGCCCTTGTTCGCGGGGTTGGCCAGGAACCGCTGCAGCTGCCAGTCCCCCACCGCCTCGAAGTAGAGCCCGACCGCGAACACCGCGGCACCGAGGTAGTCGAGCCAGATCAGTCCCGCGGGGGCGTCGTAGGCGGTCGCGGCGAGCAACGGCAGGCTGATCAGCCAGGCCAGCACGCCCTGCAGCAGGAAAATGGTGACCAGGCTGCGGGCGACGAACGTGTCGGGATTGCGTTCGCGCATCTGGACGTAGCGCTTGTCCTCGCCGTCGCCCCAGTTGCGCCAGGTGATGTAGATCGACAGTCGCAGGCCCCACACGGTCACGAGCGCGAGCAGCAGCCACGTCCGGGGCGTCCAGACGTCGGCCACGATCGCGTAGGTCCAGGCGGTGGTCACGAACGCCAGACCCCAGACCCGGTCGACGACGCTGGCGTCGCGCTGGATGACACTGGCGACCCAGGTCACGACCATCAGGACGCTCGCGGCACCGAGTCCGCTCAGCCAGATCTGCCAGGTCGCCATCAACCACTCCATCGGGACGCTCGGGGGGTGCGCCATGCGGAGCTTCGCAGGTCGCCACCCGACCGGACGGCCAGGTGTGCACCGACGGCACGCCGCGGGGTCGGCCCGGGGTGGACTCAGGCGAGCAGGTGGTGATCCGCCGGATCGAGCCGCCGGACCCGCCGTCGGTAGGTGATGCTGGACCCGGGCCACAGCGCGATGTTGCGCCCCTGGTCGTCGAGGTACCAGCTGCGACACCCCGCCCACACCGATCCCTCGTGGCGGGCATCCACCTCGGCGAGGTAGGCGTCCGCCGCCTCGACGCGGGGCTCGACCGCCCGTACGTCGGCGCGGTCGAGCAGCTGCAGCGCGGAGACCACGTGCTCGACCTGTGCCTCGATCATCACCACCACCGAGTTGTGCCCGAGCGCGGTGTTGGGTCCGAGCAGCTGGAACAGGTTCGGGAAGCCCGGATAGCTGACGCCGAGGTGGGTGCGTGGCCGGTCGTCGTCGGTGCCCCCGAGCCGGCGGCCGTCACGGCCCTCGATGGTCAGCGGGGCCAGTTGGTGTTCGACCTGGAACCCGGTGGCGTGGATGAGCACGTCGAGCGCCACGTGCGTGCCGTCGGCCAGCACCAGCCCGTCGGCGGTGATGCGCTGAACCGCCTGGGGGTGCAGGTGCACGTCGTCGCGCATCAGCGCCGGGTAGTAGTCGTCGGAGATCACGACGCGTTTGCAGCCGATCGGGGTCGTCGGGCGCAGGGCCGCACGCAGCTGCGGATCGGCGACCTGCGCGCGGCGATGGCCGTGCGCCCGGCTCTCGAAGATCCGCCGGATCGGGTTGCCGTCCCGGAAGCCGATGATCCGGGCCTCGTTGTTGAGGTAGACGCGCAGCCGCTCCGCCTCCCGCCAGCCGGGGACGCGGGCCGCCGCGGTCCTGACCCACGCGGGTCGCTCGGCGTCGCCGCGGGGGATGATCCACGGCGCGGTGCGTTGCACGACGTGCAGCGCGGCGGGGGTGCCGGCCAGCGCCGGCACGAGCTGCGCGGCGCTCGCGCCGGTGCCGATGACCCCGACTCGCTTGTTGGTGAGATCGACGTCGTGGTCGTAGCGGGCGGTGTGGAACTGCGGTCCGGCGAAGTCCTCGCGGCCGGGCACGTTCGGGTAGGCGGGCACCCGCAGTCCGCCGATACCGAGCACCACGACGTCGGCGACGATCCGATCCCCCGTCGCGGTGGTCAGCGTCCAGGTGGCGGCTGCCTCGTCGAACCGGGCGTGGGTGACGGTCGTCCGCGTCCGCAGCACGTGATGCAGGCCGGCCCGGTCGGCGACCTCACGCAGGTAGGCCTGGATCTCCGGCTGCGCGGGGTAGCGGCGCGTCCAGTCCGCCTTGGGCGCGAACGACAACGAGTACAGCGCCACCCGGATGTCGCAGGCCGCGCCGGGGTAGGTGTTGTCCCGCCAGGTGCCCCCGACGTCGTCGCCGGCCTCGAGCACCAGCACGTCGTCCACGCCGGCCTGGGCGCAGCGGATGGCCGCCGCCATGCCCGCGAACCCGGCTCCGATGATGGCCACCCGCACCCGGGTCACCGCGGCCGTCGTGCCCACCACGTCCGTCGTGCCCGCCACGTCCGTCGCTCCCACCGCCACAGCCGCTCCCGCTCCCCGCGGCCCACGAGCCGGGCCGCACCGCGCAGAGCCTGACATACGCGGGCCACTCGCCGCGAGTCCGCGGGCTCGCCGACCTTGCGTCGCACGCGGGGCACCCGGGTCTCGCGGCGTTCGTTGTCGTGAAACACGATGCCTGGTCGCGTTTCACGACAACGAACGGCCGGTCATGGTCCGGGTAGCGTCCGCCGGCATGGACTTCGACGACGTGGATGCGGTCAGCCGGGCGGTCATCGACTGCCGGGCCTGCCCGCGGCTGGTCACCTGGCGCGAACAGGTCGCCCGCGAGAAGCGCGCGGCGTACGCCGACGAGGACTACTGGGGGCGGGCGGTCCCCGGGTTCGGCGACCGTGGGGCACGCATCATCGTGCTCGGCCTCGCCCCGGCGGCCCACGGCGCGAACCGCACCGGGCGGATGTTCACCGGCGACCGGTCGGGCGACTGGCTCTACGCCGCCCTGCACCGCACGGGGTACGCCAACCAGCCGACGGCGACGGGTCGTGACGACGGCCTGGAGCTCGACGACGTGTGGATCACGGCCCCGGTGCGTTGTGCGCCGCCGCAGAACAAGCCCACCACCGACGAACGCGACCGGTGCGCACCGTTTCTGCGCGCCGAGCTCGAGCTGCTGCCCTGGCGGGTGATCGTCGCGCTCGGTGCGTTCGCCTGGGCCGGCGCGCTGGCCTTCACGGGCTGGGACGGTCGCAAACCGAGGTTCGGGCACGGCGCATCGACCACGCTGCCCGACGGCCGCACGCTGCTCGGCAGTTACCACGTCAGCCAGCACAACACCTTCACCGGGCGGCTGACCGAGGACATGCTCGACGACGTGTTCGTGCGGGCGCGCGAGCTGGCGGGCTAGCCACCCCCGCCGGTGCATAGGCTCGGTGCCGGGGCTGCGCACGCACCCGGGACCAGCGGAAGTGGACGCCATGGCTGACGACGCCTCGCCGGACGACCGTCCGGTCCCCCGCGACGCCGGTCGTGCCGATCACCTGCCCGGCCGACCCCTCCCGGCGCTCACCCTGGACGCGACCGACGGGACGACACGGGTGTTGACGGCACTCGGGGCCCCGCGGGCGGTGATCTACCTCTACCCGATGACGGCCACGCCCGGCGTCGACCTCCCGGGCGACTGGGACACGATTCCCGGCGCGCGCGGGTGCACGCCCGAGGCCTGCAGCTTCCGGGACCATCACGCGGAGCTCCGGGTGCTCGGAGCCGAGGTGGTCGGCGTCTCCGCCCAGTCGGGGGCCGACCAGCGCGAGGCGGCGGAGCGCCTGGCCCTGACCTTCCCGCTGCTGTCGGACGCCACCCTCGCGCTGCGCGACGCGCTGCAGCTGCCGACCTTCACCGCGCAGGACGGCGTGGAACGCTACGAGCGGCTGACCCTCATCGCGCACGCCGGGGCCATCGAGCACGCCTTCCATCCGGTCGCCCACCCGGAGGGACATGCGCGCGAGGTGCTGGACTGGCTCCGCGCGAATCCGGTCGCTCAGTAGCTGCCGGCCACGTAGGCCTGCAGCTCGTCGCGTTCGGCCACCAGATCGTCCATCCGGGCCCGCACGACGTCGCCGATCGACACGATGGCGACCAACGCACCGTCATCGATGACGGGGACGTGGCGGAAACGTCGTTCGGTCATGAGCACGACCAGCTCGTCGGTCGTGGTCTCCCAGCCACAGGTCTCCACGTCGGTGGTCATGACGCCCGCGACGTCGCGCTCGAGTGCCGCGGGTCCCTCGGCGGCGAGGTGGCGGACCACGTCGCGCTCGGAGAGCACCCCCTCGATGGTCCGCCCGTCGTCCGCGACGACCAACGCGCCGATGCCGTGCCGGGCGAGGAGCTCCACCGCTCCCGCGACCGAGGTGCCGCGGGCGATGGTGACCACCCGGTCCCCCTTGTGGCCGATCAGTTCACGGACCCTGGTTCCCATGCGGCGCTCCCGAGGTGGCTGTTCTCGACCTCATCCTGACAGGAACGGTGCCATCCGACCAGTGCCGTCCACGATGACCTGCGCGCCGGGGGTCGTGGCACCGGGGGCCGGGGCACCGGAGCCGTGCGGGTCGGCGTCCGCCGGGTCCGTGGCCGTCGGCGTCGCGGGCCGGGCCCGCGGTAGCCGTAGGACGAACCGGTTCTGCCGCCCCCCGGGCGATGGCTCGTAGCGCACCGAACCGTCGTTCGCCCGGACCAGCAGATCGACGACCGACAGACCGAGCCCGATGTGCTCGCCGGTCGACGGGTCGTCGGTCCGGGTGAAGCGGTCGAACAGCACGTCGACGAGTTCCGGATCGACGCCGGGACCGTGATCGATGACCTCGATCACCACCTCGTCATCGCCCGCCGCCCCGATGCGGACCACGATCGGTGGCTGCCCATGGGCCTGGGCATTGGCGACGAGGTTCCAGACCGCCTGACCGAGGTGGCTCGGTTCGACCAGTGCCACCACCGACTGCCGGACCTCGAGGCCGATGTCCGTGCCACCGGGCTGCTGGTCGAGCACCGCCCGGATCGTGCCGGCGACGTCGGTCGGCTGCGGGCTCACGACCAGTTCACCGGCGACCGCGCGCGCGGAGAGCAGCAACTCGTCGATCACGCTCAGCATGCGCCGGGCATTGCGCTCGATGGAGGCGATGGCCTGATCGCGCTGGACGGGATCGGGATAGCTGCCGTTCACGCCCCGCAGCACATCCGCGAAACCCAGGATCGGGGTCAGCGGACTGCGCAGTTCGTGGCTGACCAGCGACGCGAGCTCGTCCCGGAAGGCGATGGCCCGGGCCAGCTGCTCGTTGGTCCGTTCGAGTTCGTCCGCCCGCTCGGCCAACGCCGCTCGTTGCGCGAGCCGGTCGAGTGCACTCGCCGCCGACGAGGCCGCGCTGGCGACCAGGAACACCGCGCTGCCACGCACGTCGAATCCGGCCCGGAGCGACTCGATGTCGATGGAGGCCCCGTGCGCCTCGAGCGGTGCCCACGGATCGACGGGATCCTCCATGGCGGGGACCGCCCCGGGTGCCACCGCGAAATCGTCGTCGGTACCCGCGGTCGATTCGGCGACGATAGTGCACACCGTGGCCCGGAGCACCCCGGACACCTCGTCGACCGTGTTGGCCTCCAGCAGGTGGCTACCGAGCGCGGCCAGTGATGCCTCCTGGTGCCGGCGACGCTGTTCGGCCCGTTGGGCGGCGGCCCGCTCCGTCAGGTTCGCGACCAACGCGGCGACCACCAGCGCCGTGATCGCCACCACGGCGAGATAGACGTGGAACAACAGATCGGCACTCACGGCCGTGTCCGCGCCGAAGGGGCCCTGTCCCAGCGGCCGCGACCATCCGCCGAGCAGCCCGACGATCGCGACCGCGGGGGCGGCTCCGCGCAGGCCGTAGCGCACGGCGGCCCAGACGACGGGTGGGATCACCATGGTGGGCAGCATGGCGTCGATGGGGCTGTCGAGTCCGTTGATGCCGACCAGCGTCGCCGCGGCGATGGTCACGACCATGACCGGCACGTCGACCGCATGGAACGGGCGGAGCCGCGGGGAGGCCGCGGCGAGGAACACCGGCGCGATGACCAGCATGCCGAGCGCGTCGCCGACCCACCAGGACACGACCGCCGATGGTGCCCACTCCCAGAACAGCACTCCGGTGAACCCGCCGATGGTGGCGGCGGCTCCCGCACCGATGACAGCGGCCAGCACCAGGAACAACCCCAGCTGTCGGGCGTCAGTCAGGCCGAAGTCACGGCGCACGCGCCGCAGGAGGTAGGCACCCAGCCAGGGGCCGGTCACGTTCGCCACGGCCCACCCGAGGTCCGCCGTCACCGGGGTGTCCCACAGGGAGTTGTTCACGAACTCGGCGATGAACACGGCGACCAGGATGGCCGGCCAGCGCCGACCGGGGGTCAACAGCAGCGCCGCCAGACTGATGCCGGCGGCGGGCCAGAAGGTGGGCCCCTGGAAATCGTCCCCGGTCAGGATGGGCAGCAACCGGGAGAAGAACAGATACGACAGCGCCACCGAGGGTGCCAGCCAACGTGAGCGCACCAGGGACCCGATCGGTCCGGAGATCGCCTGCTGGTCCAGCATCATCGGTCCTGGTCGTGTCCTCCCCCGAAGACCCTGCAGGGTACGTCAGCGGGGCCCGTCGGGGACAGCGGCGCATCGGTGTGCCACCACACCGCTCACGCGTGCACCGTCGGCATTCAGGCCGCGACGCCGCAGGAACGCAGGATCGTGACCGCCAGCACGCGCGCGACGGCCTCGAGCTGGTCGACGGGGACGAACTCGTCGACGGTGTGCGCGTGACGAACATCGCCGGGTCCGAACACGACCGTGGGGATCCCGCCGACCCCGAGCGTCAGGCCGAGGTCGCAGCCGTAGGGCATCCCACGGACCAGTGGCTCACCGCCCCCGACCGCCGCCGTGGCGGCGCGCATGGTGCCGACGATGGGCGCATCCAGTGCGGTCGCGCCCGGCAGGAACTGCCCGCCCCACCACGTCACCGTCGCCGGGTGGTCCCCGAGCCACGGATGACCGTCGCACGCCTCGGCGATCGCCGCCTCGAACTCCGCGCGGGCCGTAGCCAGGTCCTCACCGGGCGCGACGCCGTAGCGTCCCTCCCAGTGCAGCCAGTCGGCCTCGGACGACGGCCAGTCGCCACCCACGATGCGGCCGCCGCAGATGGCGAAGGGCCGGTCGAGCCAGTTGAACAGTGCATCGGTGGTGCGTTCGTTGCGGCGCGCCTCGAGCGCGATCACGGCGTCGTGCACGACGTGGAACATCTCGATCGCGCTGACGCCCTCCTCCCGCAGGCACCCGTGGGCGGAGCGTCCGGGCACGTTGATGCGCCACGACAGGGCACCGGCGGAGGCCGGCACGACCGCCAGGTCGGTCGGCTCGGGGATGACGCACGCGTCGGCGGTGACCCCGTGCAGCAGACTGGCGAGGGTTCCCGACCCGCCGTCCTCCTCGCCCATGACCGAGCTGAGCGTCACGCTGCCGGCGAGTTCCACCCCGGCGGCGCGGATCGCCTCGACCGCGTGGATCGCCGCGGCCAGCCCGCCCTTCATGTCGCACGCGCCGCGGCCGTAGAGCCTGCCCTCGCGCACCTGCGGCTCGAACGGCGGTGAGGTCCAGTCGCCGGGCTCGCCGGTCGGCACGACGTCGATGTGCCCGTCGATCAGCAGCGACCCGCCGCCGTCCGCGCCCGAGCGGCCGTGGCCGGTGCGGCCGAGCACGCCCTGGACCCGATCGCGGTCCACCTCGGCGCTGTAGGCCTCGTGCGCCGTGAGCCGGTCGAGGTCGGCGTCGAAGGTCTCGACCTCCAGACCAGCGTCGGCGAACTGCCGGGCGGCGAGCGCCTGGCCGCCGAGTTCGTCACCGGACAGGGACGGCTCGGCGATCAGTGCGCTGGTCAGGGCGACGACCCGGTCGGCGTCGATGTGGGCGAGCACGGCCTGCTCGACCGCATCCAGCGTGGCGGCATCGGCGGCCAGCCGCGGTAGCTGGACCGCGCTCACGCATCGACCTTCTCGAGCGAACGTTCGAGGTCGGCGATCAGGTCCTCGGGGTCCTCGATGCCGGCGGAGTAGCGCACCAGCCCGTCGGGGATGCCGGCGTCACGACGCTCGTCGTCGCTGAGCTCCACGTGGCTGGTGGTCGACGGCGGGCCGACGATGGTCTCGACCTGCCCGAGGTTGGCGGCGAGGTAGGCGTGATCGAGCTGGGGCAGCAACTGGCGCACGGCCGGCTCGCCCCCGGACATCTCGAAGGCGAGCATGCCACCGAAGCCCGACATCTGGGCCTTGGCGACCTCGTGCATCGGGTGGCTCTCGAGCCCCGGATAGGCGACCGCGGCGATCTTGTCGTGACCTTCGAGGTAGCGCGCGACGGCCATGGCATTGGTGTTGTGCCGTTCGACGCGCAGGCCCAGCGTCTTGAGGCTGCGCAGCATCTGCGAGGCAGCCTGGGCGTCGAGCCCGGTGCCGACGATCTCCCGGAAGCCGTACACCTCACCGACCAGCTCGGTCGGACCGCAGACCACGCCACCGAGCACGTCACCGTGCCCGCCGATGAACTTGGTCGCCGAGTGCAGGACCAGGTCGGCCCCGAGCGCGAGCGGCTGCTGGTTGATCGGCGTCGCGAACGTGTTGTCGACCACCACGGTCGCGCCGACCGCATGGGCGTTGGCGGCGTGACGGGCCAGATCCAGGACCTTGATCGCCGGGTTGGTGGGCGATTCGAGGTAGAGCAGATCGCAACCCTTGGCGATCTCCGCATCCAGCGCGTCGGCGTCGTTGGTGTCGACCACCACGCACTCGACGCCGAACCGGGTGAGCTGCTCGGTGAACATCAGGTAGGTGCCGCCGTAGGCGTCGTTGACCGTGATGGCCCGCATGCCGGGGCTGAGCAGCGCGAACAGCGTCGAACTGATTGCCGCCATGCCGGTCGTGAAACTGGTGGCCGCGTCCGCGTGCTCGAGTGCCGCGACCTTGGCCTCGAACCGGTCGGTGGTGGGGTTGGAGTTGCGCGAGTAGATGTGGCCATCGGCCTCACCGAGTGCCACGGCGCGCCAGGTCTCCACGTCCGGGTAGGCGAACGCCGCGTTCGCGTGGATCGGTGGGACGACCGAGCGGGTGGCGGGATCGACCTGTTCGGTCAGGTGGACCGAGCGGGTGGACGGGCCGAGTGTGGACACGATGGAACTCCTTGCGACTGCCGGCGGCAGCTGGACGGGCAGGTCTGGCGGGGCGCAGCCGGCTCGAGCCGACCGGGCCGCGTCGGGCCGCGACGGTAGCCCGCTGCCCGTGATCGCGGCCCACGGACCCGGCCTGCCCCGACCTCGAACGCGGGCCGCCTGCGGACCCGGCCCGCCCACGGACCCGGCCCGCCGAGCTGGTGTGCTGTGGCGATCACGTTCGACCGTCCCAGCACACCGCACCGACCAGCACGGCCAGCCGGTGTGCTGCGCCGATCATGTTCGATCGCCCGCGCACACCGAACCCACCACGACCCGGGGACCGGACCCAGCGCCGCCAGCTGGTGTGCTGTGGCGATCAGTTCCGAGCGGCGGCGAGTACTGCCTGCGCCGTGCGCCGGCCCGACACCAGCGCACCCTGGATCGAGGCGGTGTCGCGGTGGTCCCCACAGACCCAGGTCCGGTCCGCGACGCGCACCTCCCGCGCCAGCGTCGGCAGGTCACCGACGTCCTGGCGCGGCTGGGCGTAGGGGATGCGGTAGCTCGCCAGGTGCCGCCAGTCCGCCACCTCGCCGCCATACCAGTCCGTCAGGTGGGCGCGCACCCGGCGGTCCACGACGCCGTCGTCCTCGTCGGGCACACCGACCAGCGACACCGACACCAGCGCCCGGCCGCCCGCCGGCGCGTAGGCCGGCGCGACGTCCGACATGACCGCGACGTTGTTGACCGGGCCCTCGTGATCGGCGTCCAGCACCAGGTCCGGGGCGCCGATCGGCGAGCGATCGGCGACGTAGTACAGGGTCATGGTTCCCCGGCCGGGCGCGACCGTGCCGGGCAGGCGACTGCCGAGCAGCTCGAGCGCCTGCGGCCCCTCGACGGCGACGACGACGTGCTCGGCGGTGACCGGGTTCCCGTCGGCGATCTCGACGACCCCGTCCCGCACGGCCGTCACCCGCGCACCGAGGTGGACCGTGTCGGCAGGCAGCCGCGCGGCGAGCTGTTCGGGCAGCTGCTGCATCCCGAGCGCCGGCACCGACACGTCGCCGTTGAAGAACGACCGGAACACCAACTCCGTCACCCGCGACGAGGTCGTCATCTCCGGGTCGAAGAACGTCCCCGCGAGGAACGGCGAGAAGAACCCCGCCGTGATCGCTTCCGAGAAGCCACGCTCGTCGAGCAACTGCGCGGTCGGGACCTGGCCGCGGGCCGCGACCTGCTGCCCCGCCGGTGCCAGCACCGAGCGTCGCCACGCCAGCAGCCGGAGCCCGTCGGGGATGGTCGTGATCGGTGACAGCACCGAGGTGGCGGCGGACACCGGTGCCTGGAAGGGATCGGCCAGGCGGTGGAACTTCCCCCCACGACGGATGCGCACGCCCGGCGAGAAGGCCTGCAGGTCCAGCTGCGGATAGTCGAACCACGTCCGCGCGGCCGGATAGCCGGTCAGCAGCACCTGGAAGCCCCGGTCGAGCCGATAGCCGTCGACCAGGTCGGTGCGCACCCGCCCGCCGACGCCGTCCGCTGCCTCGAGCACGCGGACGTCGCGACCGGCCGCCTGCAGCGTCGCAGCACAGGTCAGCCCGGCCAGCCCCGCGCCGACGACGACGACATCGGCATCCACGCTCAGGCGGCCTTGGTCAACGCGATGCGCAGTGCCGTGCGGATGTCGGTGTGCGCGAAGCTGAACCCGGCGTCGAGCAGGCGGCGCGGGATCACCCGGTTGCTGACGGTGGCCAGCGTGGCCCCCATCTCGCCGTAGAGCGCCTTGATGGCCAACGCCGGGATCGGGAAGACGGTCGGTCGCTTGAGGACCTCACCGATGGCCTTGGTCAGCTCCAGGTTGGTGACCGGCTCCGGGGCGGTGAGGTTGACGGGCCCGGACAGGTCGTTGTCGATGAGGAAGCGCAGCGCGGCGACCTCGTCCTCCAGCGCGATCCACGGCACGTACTGCGCACCGGAGCCGACCTTGCCACCGACGCCCAGTCGGAAGGGCAGCTCGATCTTGTCGATCAGCGGGCCGTCCTGGGCGATCACCACGCCGGTGCGTGGGAACACGGTGCGGATGCCGGCCTCGACGGCGGGGGCCGCGGCGGCCTCCCAGGCGATGCACACCTCGGCGAGGAAGTCGTCGCCGTGACTGGAGTCCTCGGTCAGGACCTCGTCACCGCGGTCGCCGTAGTACCCGATGGCCGACGACGACACGAAGACGTCGGGCTTGTCGGTCAGAGCTGCCAGCGTCTCGGCCATGAGCGATGTGCCGACCACCCGTGAATCGAGGATGCGCTGCTTGGTCTCGTCGGTCCACCGCGAGCCGCCGATCGGTTCGCCGGCGAGGTGGACGACCGCGTCGACGCCCTCGAGCTTGTCGGCGTCGATGGTGCGCGTGGACAAGTCCCAGACGACGTCGTCGGGGCCGGCCTTGGCGGCGTCGCGCACCACCCGCTGGATGGTGTGGCCCTCGCCCTGCAGCGAGGCGATGAGCGCCTCGCCGATGAGGCCGGTCGAACCGGTGACAGCGATCCTGGACATGGGTGTCCCTCCGCGGGAGATGGTCTGGAGCAGGTTCGCACACCGACGCCTCGCCGGACTGGCCGCCGAGGCTAGCCGCGGGGTCCTCCGCGGCTAATCCAGCGGGTCCCCTCCGCGGCGACGCGACAGGCCGCGGGCGTACTGCAGAGGCACCTCGACCACGTCCATCGCGTCGAGTTCAGCCGCGGCGTAGAGCGGCCAGTAGGGATCACGCAGCGACTCGCGGGCGATGAGCACCAGGTCGGCCGCGCCGTCGACCAGCACGTCCTCCGCCTGTTCGGGGGTCGTGATCATGCCGACGGCGGCGGTCGGGATGTTAGCCTCCGCGCGGATCTGGGCCGCGAACGGCACCTGGT